>Ga0308167_1000047_pt1 | contig 287630 bp, 239 predicted proteins | sample PhyCR1_2_FD_202138 | JGI IMG/M metagenome (GOLD analysis project Ga0308167, IMG submission 202138) | Phyllosphere microbial communities from UC Gill Tract Community Farm, Albany, California, United States - DLSLRC.R1 | ecosystem: Host-associated > Plants > Phyllosphere > Unclassified | place...
ACGACAATCATCCAGCGAAAAACAGACCGGAACGTCAACCATGGCTACATAACCAGCGACAATCATCCCGGCCTACCGGCCAAGATGATTGTCGGTAAACCGGACTTAATGATTGACGCTATCTACGAACGCCACGATTAGTTCGCCATGGCACGGCACCGCGCCCACGCCACCGTCACGCTTCGCCGATTCAATCGACGTCAATTCACCCATCAACGGTCCCGCCAGTAATTCGATCATCGTCGCCAATGCCGACCCTTTGTGACCACCAAAGGTCCGCATCGCGCCTTCCAGTGCCGCAGCCGGATCGTCAGTGGCCTGGCCTTGGGCGTCGATCGCCCAATCCAGCGGAATCTTGGTGCCGGCCTGGCGGTGCAGCTCGATCTCTCCCCGCGCGATAGCCGATGTCGCGAAGTCGAACACGTAAGGAAGGGGGCCGGGTCGGGGCCAGGCAAAGGCAATCGGATTCGTGCCGAAGACCGGTCGATTTCCGCCCGCCGAGGCTACCCAATCATGCGCGGGCGTCATTGCCAAGCCGGCAAGCCCCGCCACTGCCAGTGCTTCCACCTCGGGCCATAATGCAGAAACGTGGTAGCAATCGTGAATTGCCATTGCGGCAATGCCGGTCCGACGCGCCTTTTCGATCAACAATGGCAAGCCGCGCTCGAAAGCCAGCGTCGAGAAGCCAAAATCGGCGTCCACGCGAACCAGCGCCGGGGTCGCGTCCTCGACGACTGGCATTGCATGACCCCGCACGGCACCGTGGCGCAGCGTGTGGACGCAGGCAAACAAGCGGTATAAGCCATGAGACTGGCAGTCGTCGCGTTGCCCCGCGGTCAAAGTGCGCGCCATTGCCGCGGCTTGATCCTCACTCATGCCATTTAGCGTCAATACCTTCTCTGCCAGCGCCAACACGGCTTCCAACGTGAGAGCGATCGTGTCAGGATGCGGTTGTCCGCCTCCACTGACGTCGGTGTCGGCGTTCGCAGCATGAGGAAAACTGGGGTTGCGCTTTAGGTTATTCAACGACGTTGGCTCGATGATGGAGAAACAGAAATACGAGGCAATCCTCCTATCGCGATCGGACGATGAGGTCTGGGAGGAATGGCTGATTCTAATGCACGCTGCTTGCCTTGCTTCAAAACCCGGTGTGTGCTGCAAAACAGTGCATACTGATTCGGGATTCGTGGACCTGAACGCGATGGCATGGGTCGCGCCCGCGCGCGAGGCAGTCGCATGATAACGTTCGTGTGGTGGCGGGTCGGGCGCGTTTCCTGATCTTCGGTGTACGGTGGTCTGTATTGTTCGGAAAGAAAACGCCGGAATCCGGTTCGCCGATCGGCAGGCTCTAGTGGAGAAGTATCACGCCATGTCTGCCGCCCCGGCGATGCGTGACCATTGCCGTGCGCAGCATGGGGTTGCCGCGGTGTATCGCCAGTGGCGGGAGTAAATAAAGTTGACTGAGTTCGTGGCGCGTCTGCGCCAACCTTGGATCGCACGAACACTGTATTTGGTTGCGTGTCACGTTGGCTGGTTCGTGAGCGTATTGAGCGCAGCACGCCACCTCGCTTGGATCGGCGCCGTTTTTTCATTGTGCATGTTCGTCTACCACCTGATAGTGGCGGAACGTCCTCGGGACGAGGCGATCCTCGCCTGTATTGTCCTGTTGGGTGCCGCATGCTGGGAGTCAGCGATTGTGCGCACGCACGTGATCGTGTATGCCACCGGCACGCTCTGGCCCGGCACCGCCCCGTACTGGATTCTGGCTTTGTGGCTGCAGCTCGCGATCCAGGTCAACGTTCTGCTGGCGTGGTTCAAGCGGCATCTGTGGCTGGCGGCGCTGCTGGGCGCCGTGGCGGGGCCACTATCGTTTCGTGCAGGCGTGGCCATGGGGGCGGCACGATTTCCCGATGCCGCCTTCGCCACCGGTGTACTTGCCATAGGCTGGGCATGCTTGTTTCCCGCATTGATGGTTTTGGGGCGGCGGTGGAATGGCATGACGGCTTGAAAGGCCGGCAAGTCAGATCGTTTCGCGATCGATCAAGGCAAAGCCGACGTCGGCGCAAACCGGAGGACGAGGTGAGGCCGATAGTTCATCCATGGGCCGATCCCCTTGTAGTCGATCGAGTAACGCACGCGCGGCCATCACACCAATGCGGCGACCATCCACATTGATCGTGGATAGTTGGGGTTCTGTTTCCGCTGCAAATTCGAGATCACCGAAGCCGCAGATTGCCAATGCGGCCGGTACCGCGACACCTAGCGCTTTCGCTTCACGGAGCACGCCGAGCGCAACGAGGTCGGAACCACAGAAAATGGCATCGATCGCCGGATCTTGCGCGCGTAGACGGCGGTACGCTTCTTTGCCTACGGCCACGGAGCTGGGTGGATCGACAATGATTTCGCCGATTTCCGGGATACCGGCGTCGGCGAGCGTATCGCGAAAGCCGCTGCGCCGTGCCAAAGCCCGTTCGTCGTTCGCGGAGACCAGGGCAGGACGGGTGACACCGCGCTGCAGAAAGCGGCGTGCAACGGTTTGTCCTACCTGATAATGGGAAAAGCCGATGAGCATGTCGATCGGCTCTTCGGTGATGTCCCAGGTTTCTACGATCGGCAGGTCCAACACCGATAGCCGCTGGCGTAGCGATTCCGTATGTGCCACACCTGTCAGGAGAACCCCTTCGGGACGCCGGCTCATCACCGCGTCGAGCAATTGCTCTTCGTTCTTGTCGTCGTATCCGCTTAGTGCCAGCAACACCTGATACCCCGCCGCGCTCATCGTCTCGCTAAACGCCTGGATGGTCTCGGAAAACAGGGAATTGACAATCGTCGGGACAATTGCCGCAATCAGTCGAGATCGCGCGGAGGAGAGCCCGCCGGCAAGACGATTGGGCACATAGCCCAGCTTTTGCACTGCCTCCCGCACCCGTTCGAGCGTTTCCGGCGCTACGGTGTGCGGTTGATTGAAGACGCGCGACACGGTAATCGGCGAGACGCCCGCGCAGCGCGCGACGTCGGTGATGCGTGGCGCCTTCGCCGCGCTACGGATGCGCTGTTTTATCTCGGACTCGGCCATGACGACGATCCTTTTTCCCGATGCCGTTACGGCGGCCTTGAATCAATAGTGGATCACCGCGCGGATCGACTTGCCGTTATGCATCAAATCGAATGCCTCGTTGATTTGGTCAAGCGGTAACGTGTGAGTAATGAAAGGGTCGAGCTGTATTTCACCCGCCATTGCCTGTTCGACCATGCCGGGTAACTGTGTGCGTCCCTTGACGCCGCCAAATGCCGATCCCCGCCAGACGCGGCCTGTTACCAACTGGAACGGGCGTGTCCGGATCTCCTGGCCTGCGCCGGCCACCCCGATGATCACGCTTTCTCCCCAGCCTTTATGACAGCATTCCAGTGCGGAACGCATGACATCAACATTGCCGATACATTCGAAACTGAAGTCGACACCGCCATCGGTCATCTCGACGATCACGTCCTGGATCGACTTCTGATGATCCTTCGGATTAATGCAGTCGGTGGCGCCAAATAAGCGTGCCAGATCGAACTTGTCCGGATTCAGGTCGATGGCCAGGATGCGGCCGGCCTTTGACTGCTTCGCACCCTGGATCACGGCCAGACCGATACCGCCAAGCCCGAAGACCGCCACGGTATCGCCTTCCTTGACCTTCGCCGTGTTATGCACGGCGCCAATGCCGGTCGTCACGCCGCAGCCCAGCAGACAGACCTTTTCCAGGGGCGCTTGCGGGTTCACCTTGGCTAGCGAGATTTCGGCGACAACGGTGTATTCGCTGAACGTCGAGCACCCCATATAGTGATAGATCGGTTCGCCATTGTACGAAAAACGCGTCGTGCCATCAGGCATCAACCCTTTGCCTTGCGTCACGCGGATGGCCTGGCACAGATTTGTCTTGCCGGAACGGCAGAATTTGCATTCACGGCATTCGGCGGTGTAGAGCGGGATCACGTGATCGCCAGGTTGAACGCTCGTCACGCCTTCGCCAACTTCCACGACAATGCCGCCACCTTCATGGCCGAGCACTGCGGGGAACAAGCCTTCCGGATCATCGCCTGACAGTGTGAACGCATCTGTATGGCATACGCCAGTGTGCGTGATCTTGACCAGTACCTCGCCTTTGCGTGGCGGAGCGACGTCGATTTCGACAATCTTCAGCGGTTCGCCCGGGCCAAATGCAACGGCTGCGCGTGATTTCATGGAAAGGTCCTCGTCAGGGAAAATAGCAGTGTAATCGACGTTGGCGCGTGATGCCTGTCTTCACCCCGGTGTCCGCCAATCACCATCGCGCGATGCTGGGGTCTGCCAGAGCGCGCAAGCGCACGCTGTCATGGCACGAATTCGACATCGCAGGGGATCCGTCCGGGTTACGTGCAGATTAGTCAATGCCGCCGTCCTGAACGACATACGGTTTATTGACAAGGCAGCAAGTAGTGTGGGGCCTCACTGCGAGGCGTGGCGATTTTTGCTGGGCGAGAGTCTAGAGTGCGTCGTCCTGCTCGATCTTTTGATCACGAACACGCGTCATCAACACGTCCATACCGGCCAGCAGCACCGCGGATACGACAAATGCCATATGAATACCGATGCCCCATGCCAAAGTCCGTGTGCTGACGTGCTCGATGCTCATGAAGTTTTTTAGCAACTCGATAGCCGAGATGGCGACGATGGACGCCATCAACTTCAACTTCAAGTCGCTGAAACCCACGTGCGCAACCCAATCCGGCGTATCTTTGTGCCCTTCGAGGTCGAGTTTCGAGACAAAGTTCTGATAGCCGCCGAACATGATCATCAGCATCAGATTGCCCATCAGAGACAGGTCGATCAACGATAAAAGCCCAAGAATCGTATCATCAACGGTCATCGAGATCATATGGCTGACCATATGCCAGCATTCTTGCGCGAATTTGAATAAAAGCAAAAGCATGCTGAGCGCCAGTCCGACATAGATCGGCGCCAAGATCCAGCGTGATGCGAACAAGCCGCGCTCAATGGCATACTCGAGCGGGTGATTCGGTTGTCCTGTCGTTTTTTGCTTCGTGTTCATGATCTGGTGGGAAGGAAAAAACACCTAAAGGCATTTCCCGGGAAAGCCCTGGGTCTTATGACTTTCACTGGGAAAGTGGCATCGTTTGCGGTTTTGTCATCGCATCTCATTATGCATGAAAGCGGTTAGTAATGCGCTTTAGCCATCGGGCAGGCATCGGTTTTGCATCACTGTCGGCATGGCATGTATAGGAGAAGCGTAATGCGAGCAGATGGAAAACACGACCTCGAGCCGAATTTCTGTCCGCAAACAGAAGAGGAAGCCGCGGCAATCAACCGCATGCCTGCCACGAGTATGGCCGCCTCGCGTGACAGGCGCGGCGACGGTAAGCCCGATTCGGGCGACCCTGTAAAAAGCGCCCGTGATGCGGGTGCTTGCGCGGCTGTTCAGGACTACGCCCAATTGGCAAGACCTCTTTGGGAGACCGTGCGTGCGCGCACGCACGAATTCAAGGAAAACAGGGGTGGGGCGGCCCCTGAGACGATCCACGCAATGCGGGTGGCATTGCGTCGACTGAAAGCGCTGCAGTGGGCCTATCGTCCCCGGCTGGATGCCGGTGTGTTGACAGCAGAGCGAGAGGTGACACGTCGCCTGATGCGTACGGCGGCAGGCGTGCGCGATTGGGACATCACACTGGCGCTGGCGGATGAATGGGTGCCGCGCTTGACGAAAGCTCGCGCGACGCTGAGCGTTGTTCGCGAAGACGCTGTAAATTCCGGCATCGTAGGATTGGCAAGGCATGCGCGCGATATCGACGCTTCGGTTGTGTTACAAATACCGATGTGTGCTGAATTAGTCAATGCAACCACCTCGTCCCCGGTCGATCTGGTATTTCTCGCGGGGCGTTTGTCGAAGGCGCGCAAGCAACTTCGTACTTGTGAAAAAAAGGCGGTGCGCGATGGTCATTACGACGCGCTGCACGCAGTGCGCAAAGCGGGAAAGCGCGTGCGCGACTTGTATAGCCTGATCACTTCGTACACGGAGGCGCAATTTATCGTGGCCAGGCACGCGGTGCATGCCGATGCAATGCATAGGTCATCCGCGGATATGATGGATGTGCCAGCTGTCAAAAAATCCAAAAAGCGCAATCGATGGGCGGCAAAGCTGCTGACAAAGCGGCAGATCAAACGCCTGCAGCGTGTGCAGTCCCGGTTTGGGGCGCTGAATGACGCGGTGGCGTCGGCAACATTGCTGCGCACGATCTGCAAGCGATCAAGCCGCTTCGCGCGCACGCCTGGGATCGAGCGGCTTATTCACACCTTGGATGACGTTGCCCAAAAATATGAGCGCAAGGCCAACTCGCTGCTATGAGCCGGATTTGTCGCTATTCCCGGACGACGAGATCGTGTCGAGCAAGCCGGTGGTATCGGGCCGCGGTTCCTGGCATGGATTCGGCGGGGGACCGGGTGATGGCGAATAACAATGCGTCGCCTGCCGCGATATTCTGATTGGGTCTGGGCTCCCAGTGCGATAGTCGGCCTTCCAGGGTAAATCCCAGCCGTGTCATCGTGCTGGCCGCCTTGCCTTCCGGCGCGCAGTACGCGTGAAGTCTCCAAAGGTTTGGCTGCGACATCAGCCAGTCGATCAACTTCAATAACGCCAGCAATCCCGCTCGGCGCTTGCGATATCCCTCCTGGAAGCTTGTGATCACGCCAAGCTCCGCACGCGGTAGCGCAGGGCGGACCTCGATAGCGGCGACGATCCGTGCACTTTCGCTATCTTCGAGCGCCCACGTGAAGCAGTGTCCAGATGTCCAGCCGCGTTGCGTGTCCTCTATGAAGGTTTCCGATTCGGCAGTGCTCCTGTGCGTGCGAAATGCCAGCCATGCTGTTACGTCAGGGTCGCCGAGCAGGCAATCGAATAGCATCGGCGCGTCGGACCGGGTGAAAGGCCGAAGCCGGAGTCTGCCAAAATCAATAATGCGGGGCGGACGAAAGATAGTACTCATTCGTTATCCTACTTATAATGTATAGGAATCTATAAAATAATTTTGCAAGATCAGCGCGAAAGCGTTTCCGAAGGCGCTTCTCGATACATTTTCCGATACCCGTTCAACAAGGTGGAGCGATGCTGAACCCCCCATCGGCTGGCGATCTGCAGGACGCTGGCCGCCTGGTCGTCGTTTGCCATTAATTCGCCGCGGATATGTTCCATTCGTTTGCCGCGGATCAGCTCACTCGGTGACAGGCCGAGATGTGTCTTGAAGGCTGCTTGGAGGGCGCGTTCCGATACCCCAATATGATTAGCAACCTCGCGGACGGATAAATCCGCACATTCCAGGTGATCAACCAGATAGCGATAGGCGCGGCGGTATTTCCCAGGTAGCCGTGCACTCAGATCATCTGGCGCGGGTATCACTCGCTCTTCTGGTGCGGTTGGCATTGCCTCGCTGTCCGCGCGAACATGTTTGATCGATAGCAAGGCATATCGACCATAGGTCTGCGCATGTTCCAGCATGCGACCGTGCTGTTGATGTACTTTTGAATGACAATACAGGTACTCGAGATACCAACGCGCATTCTGGTTCGCATGCATGGATACATCGCGGAACATGCGGAGCATGTTTTCCGCCACATCGGCTGATTTGCTAGCCAGCGCAGCCAGGGCCACTTCCAAACGTAGGCCGCGGTGGTAACCATGCAGTCCGGCGCTTTGGCTCCAACGCAGATAAGTGTCGATCTGCGCGAGGCCGGCATGGCTGCCACGCGATAAGACCAGCAGGTTATTCAGAAAGTCCGCGCGTTTCGAGAGCACTTCAATGGCGGGAGTATTGTCATCCGACAGGATCGCAAGCCCATCGACGAGTGCGTTTGGGACGAACTCCAGAATGACAGAGCGCCAGTAAATGTGGTCCGACAGCGGCTCGGAGGCGCGCAGGCGATATTGCGCAAGCAATTCGTGTCGGAGCGTGTCCGCCAGGCGACGCCACCGCGGATCGTCGGCATCACGCGCAAGTTCCCCTAGCGTTTCCAGGCGCAGGCGCACGGTATCCAGCCGGCCAAGATTGAACAGAACGAGAATCGTTCCTACTGTGCATTCGCACTTTTGTATCGGTGTAGCGAGTTCGTCTTCCATCACACGACGGAAACACATCAGGGCCGTTCCCATGTGATTTTGAAACAGCGCCTGCCACCCGGCGTTACGTGATAGCGCGGCGCGCATCGTGCCGCGATCGCCCAGCATCGATTTTTGCGCGCGACGATAAGTTTCCTCCGCATCCTCGTAGCGCCCCAGAACGAGTTGCACATCCGCGTAGGCCTGCATGTCGGCATAGGTCGGCTGGAAACCTGCGCGGTCGTAGTCGGCTCTCGCCGCGGCAATCGTGGCGGCTTCGCTATATTGTCCTGCCAGCATCTTCGCGCAATACGTAGCGGACGGATGCGAGGTCGAAAGCGTGGATGCGACGGCAAAGTACAGAGACGTTGACATGATGCACTCCTGCTTGAGGGAGGAAAGTAAAAACGGTGAGCGGATCGTGAAGGGAGACGCGCTCTGTTGGAATGTATGGTGTCATCCCGCGCGTCGAATTCCGCCACTCTTTGACGTTCTGTTACTTTCGTCCCTAGCGAAGCCTGTCTTCTATTCCTCGAAGAGGGGCCGCGTCCGTTGTATCCCTCACCGCAAGCTGTTCCTGGAAACTTGGCAAACATGGGATGAATTGCAACGTAACCCCGACCAGAGGGCGACGTAATATAGTCTGAAAGCGCGGGAGGTCAGTTCTTGCGCGACAGTTGTTCCGTTTTTTGCGCAATGTTTTCCGCGATGTTCAGCATTGCGCTCAACATCGAAATGGCAATGTTCGCAACGCTGCTCACCATCCCGATCATCGGTTGCGCATAGTTCATCATTGACGATCCCTGGCCATAGGCGCCGAAATTACCATTCGGCCCCATGGGTCCGAATGGACCGGTAGGGCCATTGACAGGCTGCATCCCGAAAATTCGGCGGACTCGATCCCCCATGGTCATCGGCGGTGCTTGCATCCCATATTGCTGTCCGACGGTGCCTGGTGGAGGTTGGAAAGCGTGCGGACCCTGCGGACCAACGCCGGCATGAGGGCCCTGCATGGGTTGTGGTTGTGCGTGCGGGTCAGGTGTCGCTGGCGTCAGGGGCGGCTGCGTCTGTTGGGGTTCGTGCGTCTGCTGAGGCACTGCCAGGGACGTTTGAGCCTGCGGCAGGCTCGCTTCCGATGAGGCCCTATGCGGCGACGGCGCCTGTGGTGTCGATGCATTGGTGCTACTCGAAGCGCCTTGCGAGGGCGAGGATGGTCGCATGCTCGCGGCTTGATTTCGCGTGCCGGCACTGCCCGGTGTCCCGGCGAACACGTCGGCAATGTCTTCCCCGGCGAAATTTGCCGTCGGCGTCGTTTTGCCTTGATGATTGGCAGGCAGCCTGTTTTTCCGCGTTCGCATCGGTCGCATCTGTTGATGTCCGCCGTTGCCTGCAGCCTCGCTATCCGCAGTGTATCCCGTGTCTTCGTTGTACACGTGTGATCGCATCGTCTCTGCTTTATTGGCAGGCAACGCGTTTCGCAAAATAGGTCCGCGCCCACCGGTGACGGTGGGCTTGCGTTGTGTCGCTCCCTCCAGGCGTTGTGGTGTCAATCCGGTTAGCCTGCTATCGCCACTCTGCCCGGGAGTCGATATGGGACGGCGCTTTGGCGCGGGTGTGTGTGGACCGGTGTCATAGTCAGAGGCGACCTGACCGGTGCCATGAATATGCGAGATTCCTGTGTCGCTAGGCATCACCATTCTCCGAAATACAGCGTTGCGCCGGGCGGTTCAACGTGCCAACCCGGGGGGGGCGTCTGCTCCATGGCGTGCCTGGCACGCCTCCCGACGATGGGCGGTCTCAAGTAGTGGGGTTATACCGCGCCATCGGTACCCGGGCGCACCCGAGGCGAAGCCATTGCCTGTCGCGCGAAGCCCCGCGTCGCATGACGCAAACCGACTGCTTGCCTGCCGAAGCGGATTCCCGTAGCGCGAAGCGTCTGCGCGCCCGCGTTTTTTTCCGCATGGACGGGGCCAACATGCTTCGTTTACTTTTCGCAGCAACGCCGTGTGGGCGGCACCTGGAAAGGATGAAACGATACGTCGATGGAACAGATCACGCTACAGAAGAAAAGGCAGCGCATGCGTTGGCGGCGTGCGTTATTGCTGATTGGTTTATCGATGCCGGTTGCCGCATGGGCCGATTGCTTCGATGCGGCAGCGGCTTACCAGGGCGTCAACCCGATGGTGCTGCGCGCGATTGCCTGGGTTGAGTCGCGCGGGAATCCGAATGCCGAGCATCACAATGAGAATGGTACGGTCGATATCGGCGAGTTGCAGATCAACTCGATACATCTACCGGAACTGCGGACATATGGCGTGAGCATGCGAGCGCTGCGTAACGAATGCATCAATATTTATGTGGCTGCATGGCATCTCAAAAAGCAGATTGTACGGTACGGAAATAACTGGAACGCCGTGGGTGCTTACCATTCAGCCACTCCGCATTTGCGCGATGAGTATGCGGCGCTGGTTCGTGGCGCACTGCGCCATCTGGATGCCATACCGCATCCCCCATGGCGTAGGCGAAATGTATCGACTTACTACGCATCAAACGGTTCGAATGAATAAAGGCTACAAGTCCAAATGCGATGTCTTTCCCGGTTCGGCTTCCCGATAAATGCTTCGCGGCGTTGTCATTCTGAAAAAGCAGGTGCTTTTACAGTTTGCCGAACGATTGGTATCGACGAATTGAATTGACAGCAGCGTAGTGGAGCAAGTCATGGATGGCATGCAAGACGTGCGGACGCACAGTGAAGAGGCAAGTGGCATATCAGGAAGGATGTTGTCCGCGCGGCGTGCGCGCTGGATGGGACAGCGGCCGGTGACCGTTTGGTTTACGGGGCTGAGTGGTGCGGGAAAAAGCACGTTGGCCCTGGCGTTGCAGCAGCATTTGATGACGTTGGGTCATCCTTGCTGCTTGCTCGAAGACGAAAATGTGGCGCGTGGCTTATGCAAGGATGTTGCAGGAATCCTTGACGACTTGACGCGTCCAGGGGATGGCATGGACGCGGTCGCTGAAGCGGTACGGCGTTGTGCCGAAGCGGCTCGATTGATCAATGATAACGGCATGGTGGTACTCGCTGCTGTCACCGCGCCATTGCGTGCGCAACGCGCGGTGGCGCGCACGATTATCGGTGCATCGCGTTTTATCGAGGTACATGTCAGCACTCCGTTGTCCATATGCACTGCCCGGGACCCGCGTGGCCGTTATGCGCAAGTACAAGCGGGCACCTCGCGCGGATTGCCTGGCGTGGATACTCCCTTCCAGGAACCTCTGTCGCCAGCGCACGTTATGGATACCAGTGCCCGCGGCACGGCGCAATGCATACAGATCTTGTATGAAGGCCTCGCACCGCGATTGACACGCAAAGCGGCGCATATCCGCTGAATGAACTTGCAGATTGCTTTTGTTTATCCCACTCAGGAGTATTGTCGATGACTGCCAGGGAACGGGTGCCGGGGGCATCCCTCGACGCGCTCATGCCACGCCCGTTGGAAGCCCCATCGTTATTTTCGGCAACGCAAAGTGCCGAAAGCGTACGGTATCGAAACCCCGCGCAACAACCAGATGCGGTTACGCGTTCGTCATTCGTACGTAATGCGTGGTATGTCGCGGGCTGGTCCGATGAAATACGCGCCGACAGGCCGTTGGCGCGGAGGTTGCTGGGTGAGTCCGTCGTATTGTTTCGCGATGCGTCGGGTGATGCCACCGCGTTGGCGAATCGTTGTCCGCATCGATTTGCGCCGTTATCTGGTGGTAATGTCGGCGCCGATGGAACACTGGGCTGTCCGTATCATGGATTGCGCTTCGATAGCACAGGACGTTGCGTGCACAATCCACACGGCGACGGACGCATACCGGATGCCGCGCGGGTGCGACGGTTTCCGGTCAAGGAGCGTGACAGTGCTGTCTGGATCTGGATGGGTGAACCCTCGCTGTGCAATGCGGCATGGGAGACAACTGCCCGGTTTCCATTCTTGTCACGGGATGAAAACGAGATAAGCACCGGCTATCTTCGTAGCGAAGCGCATTACCAATTGAGCGCGGATAATTTGCTGGATTTAAGTCATTTCCAATTCTTGCATCCAGACACGCTCGGTAGTCCCGCCATGGCGGCGGATCCCGGGCGCTTTGAGCAGCGAGGCGATACGGTGTGGTCGCTGCGAGGTACGTGCAACGAGATCCTTCCACCGTTTGTTGCTCAGGCGTTCGGCGTGCCGCCCGGCATGCCCGTGGATCGCCGTCTTGCTGTTCGCTGGGATCCACCAGGATTGATGGAAATTACGATAACTGTATCGCCCACCGGACAAGATCTTGGGCGGATTTCGCATTCCGCGCATTTGTTAACGCCGGAAACGGAAGAAAGCACGCATTATTTCTTCGCCTTTGGTGTGCCGAAGGCAGTCGGGCCGGAGGCGAAGCAATTAGTTCGCTTCGCTGTGGACGGCTTGATGACGCCATTCGCACGCGAGGACTTGCCAATGCTGGCGGCGCAGCAAGCCTCGCTGGGAAACCGCGATTTCTGGGATGCACTACCGGTGCTATTGCCCATCGATGGTGGCGCGATTCGCGCAAGACGCGTAATGGCGCGTAGGCGTGAACAGGAGCAGCCATGAATGCTCGTCGGCCTGAATTGCCCGTCGCGCTGAGCGCGCATGCCGCGAATGCCCGCTGGGCAACAGTGTTGATTGATGTACTGCACGCTTATGGTGTTCGACGTGCCATCCTCAGCCCCGGTGGCCGCAGTGCCGCGCTGATGCTTGCCATGCGTGCCAGCGGCCGGTTTTCTGATTTGATGGTCTGCAATGACGAACGGAGCGGCGCATTTGCCGCGGTGGGTATGTTGAAGGTGTCTCCGGAACCAGTGGTCATGGTTACGACATCCGGATCGGCTATTGCGAATACAGTGCCGGCGCTGACGGAAGCATTGGAATGTGGTTTGCCGTTGGTGCTGGTCAGTTGCGATCGACCGCGTGCGATGCGCGGCGCGGGGTTTGGGCAGATGACCGATCATATCGGTGCCTGCGCCGCGTTCGTTCGCCATAGTGTCGACTTGCCTGATCCATGTGACGATGATGCATGGGGAAAAGGGGATGATGCCATGCATCAAGCGCCAGATGATGATGTCCTCTCCTTGTCAGGCCTGCATGCTGCCATCGCGCTTGCGTTATCGGCGGCGACGGGCCGGGATGGCCGAAACCATCCCGGCCCGGTTCATATCAATATGCCACTTGCAGGACGGTACGATCCCACCGAGATCATGCTGGCGGATGTGGTGCGGCCGACGGGTCAAACGGCTCCGTCGACGGGATCGCCGCGATCCGCTCTCGCGGCGGAGTCTGCCTTGGAACGGCGCAGGGGTGACAGGTCGTCGCCGACGGAGCGCGCCAAGTCGGCCTATGTCGACGTACACGGTGAGGCGCCGATATTACCGCTTCACATCGAGGCTTTGTGCCATGCGGTACACCAGGCGATTGCGGCGGGGAATCGGCGAGAGCCAAACGAAGAGGGCGTGCGAGGTTTGGTTGTCGCCGGTCCCGATATCGGCTTGCCGTATCAAGCTGTGTTGCATTTCGCGGCTACGCTAGGCTGGCCAGTTCTGGCGGACACCGGCAGCGGCCTGCGTGGTGGGGAGCATGTGGTGAATGGACACGATGCACTGGCGTTGTCGGCATTGGTCCCCACGGTGGCACCGGATATGATCATTCGTCTAGGCCTGGCACCCGTCATGCCGATCGTCCAGGACTATCTGCTGGCGACGCACTGCCCGACGATCAAGATCACGCCAGTACCGGTCGCCCGTGATTTTCTTCATCCGGATATGACCGAGTGGGTGCTTCCTCGTGACCAGGCGGATGCGCTTCTTGCGATTTTCGCTGACAGGGTGGCCACGGTGCTTGGCCCGCCCCGGAGTGCATGGCGCACGCAGTGGCTTCGCGCCGCCCAGCATGCCGGCGTACTGCGCAAACGTACGTTACGGCCTTTTCCGTGGGGGGAATTGAGCGCGATGCAGGTGATTTTTTCGGCCCCTGTGACGCGGCATTTCGATTTCATCCATATTGGCAATTCGATGCCGATCCGTCATGCCGACCTGATGTTTGGAGGCGCCTTGGAGCATGCCATGCCGATCTATACGAACCGTGGCGTGTGCGGCATCGATGGGACGATCGGCACGTTCCTCGGCGAGGTGGTCGCGCATGGTCGATGCGCTGCGGATCAGGTATCGGATGGTCAGGTACGCGATGCCGATCATGCAGCGGGGGCTGGCTTGCTGGTCCTCGGTGACCAGTCCTTCCTGCATGACCTGCCCGCGTTGAGCAATGCGCAACGCATCACGACGCCAGCCTGTATCTGCGTCATGAATAACGCGGGTGGCGCGATCTTCGACTTTCTGCCGTTGGCGCGATTACCTGATTACCAACAAGTCATCCGCAATCCAACTTCGGTGAATATCTGTGCGGTCGCATCCGGTTTCGGGCTTGCGCACCGTACGGTCCGATCGCTCACCGCGCTCTCGTCAGCCTTGACCGACGCAAGCCGCCATGGCGGGGTGACTATCATCGACGTCTGCGTGCCTGCCCATTCGGCGGTGCTGGGGATGCGCCAGTTGGGGAGTGCATTGGAAGCGGCGAACCACGGGTTGCTTAAACAGCAGACAACCGAACCACATATGAATCCGACCCAGTCTATTGCCCAGGCAGTCGTGCCATTGTGAAGAACCGTCAAACGCACAGGGAAGAGGACGCGGAAATGAAACAAAGGACCGAGCGACGGGTTGAATTGATGCCGGGACGTGCGAGTATGGCCGCAGACCGCATAGCCGGTGCGGCGAACATGCGGTTAGCGCGGCCATCCACGCGGCTTCTGCGGTTCCTTTCGGCAAGTGCGCCCGATGCCGTGTTTCTCGCCGACATGGCGGAATTGATTACCGAGGCACGGCGTACCGTGTCCGCTCGAAGTCAGCCGCATCCAGATTACACAGTGCGGTCCGCTCGGCCGTTGCGTGTGCTCTTGCTTGGCTATACCGGTGCCGGCAATACTGGCGCGGACCTGCGCACGATCGGGGTGATTCGACAGCTTCGGACGTTGTTCGGCGATGGCAATATCGACATTACCGTGTTTGCCTGTGGCGATATGTTCGACCATCCGGTGCTGCAATCGGTACACCGTCTCGCCACGGGCGCGCGATATGTTCCCGATGCGCTGGAGCAGGTCATGCCCGGTTTCGATGTCGTGTTGAATGTCGAGGGATCGACTTATACCTCCAAGTTTTCCGATGCATTGGCGGGTATCTTGATCGGCGGTGTTGCGCTGGCCGCGGCACATGGCAAGCATGCGTTTGCCTATGGCATCGACGCCGGTACGATGTCGGTCTCGCTGCAGGCTTTCTCCGTATCTCAGCATCGAGGTGTGCATATCACGGCGCGAAGTAGCAAAGCGCTGCGCCGACTAAAGGATCTTGGTATCCCTGCGGAGGAAGGGGCCGATGCCGCATGGGGATACCTTGCCCTGTCCAATGACGGCGCACCGTCGCGCGTCACGCCCGTTATGCACGGCCTCGCCCAAGGTGAGTATGTTGCACTATGCCCCAATAACCCGTATTGCTGGCCCGTGGTGTCCGACGTACAACGCGCGATGCGCTTGGACCATGCCGGTGCGCAATCGAATGAGCGCCACGGTCCTTTTACCTTTCATACATGGGATGAGGCACGTGCAAGGTCCTTCTCGCGCTACAAACAGGCCTTTGCCGAAGTCATGGCATGGCTGGTGCAGCATGGTGTGACGCCCGTGCTGGTGGCAATGGAGAAATTGGATGCGTCCGCATGTCACCAAATCGCTGCCTATTTGCCGTTCCCGGTGCGGGTTGTGGTGCGTGGTGAGCACGATCTGCAGACCGTCGCGAGAACGGTTGCGGAGGCGAAGGCGGTGATTACCACCCGATATCATGCAGCGTTGCTCGGCTTATCGCATGCGGTGCCGACGGTCGGTATCTCCATGGACGAACGTATCGACCAGCTATTTGACGACGCGGATCTGTCGAGATGGGTCTGCCATACGGGCGATGTCGACTTGGCGAAGCGCGTCGAGTACTTACTAACGCCTTGGATCGTCGACGGTGCCGATACGTTGGAGCGCGTGACGCCGTCAAAGAGCCGCGTGAATCACCGCGCTTCGGCTTCTCCGACACGTCAGATTCCCCTCAATGATGGAAAGTCACTGAAGGATGCCTATCGGGAACTTTCCTGTGTTCAGCGCAAAAGATTTGACGAGATGGGGCGGCGCTTGGTGGATACGGTGCTTACCGATCTCGATGTAAGGTTTTATGAAAGCAAAAAGTAATATTACGAAAGAATCGCCCTTTAAGCAAAGATATCCGCAACTTACCCTACATTCTTGCCTATAGATATCGAAAGTGATCGCGTGTGCCATTGAAAGAAAAGATCCTTTTGCATTACGAATTGAAAGTATTTATAAAAATAATGAAAGCATTTAGTAAATCGTAACAGATCGTCAAAATTCGCCGTTTTGGATTTATTTGCAGTGAGAATTCGACTAGATGAATTTTCCGTTCGATTGCTTCAACCTGGAAGAGATGACATGCAACGCGGTATCAGCGTGTTGCGCTGGATTGCAGCATCTCGTGCAACTCAAGACGTTGATAGCTCGCACGTAAGGCATCGCGCGCGCTTATCTGGTTTTTTTGCACGAGCTGCATCAGGTGTTCGTTAAGGGAGCGAGACATGTTGTCTTCCTTTCGTCTCAGGAAGTCCGCCAAAAAATGTATTTTGGCCGGATCGGCCAGGAAAGCACTGACTTGATGGTTGTGATTGAAGAGCAGTTCGCTGGCAAGCATCAGTTGATCACCGTCCTCGCTGGGCAAGAGACTTTGGCAGATGACGCCGATGAGGGCATGTGAAAGTGCTGCCGCATGCCGTTCACGTTGTTCTCCGGGAAAGTATGAAAGGAAGCGTGTCAATGTGTTCAACGCACTGCTGGTATGCATTGTGGCGAAGACGAGGTGACCGGACTCCCCTGCGCGCAACACCGCTTCGGCGGTGTCCTGGTCACGTATTTCGCCGACCATGATGACGTCCGGGCGTTGCCGCAGCACTTCACGCATGCCGCTGGCGAAGCTGGGTGTGTCCGTGGGTACCTCGCGCTGGGACACGATGGACTGGCGGCTTTCGAGGCCATATTCGATGGGCTGTTCGATCGTGACGATATGGGAACTGCGAGTCTGATTGATGTGATCCAGCAGCGAAGCGATTGTGGTGGTCTTGCCGGAACCGGTAGGGCCGGTTACCAGAATCACGCCTTTTGTACTTTCGAGCATGGTTTTGATGTAAGCGGGCAATCCGAGTTTGTCCAGCGGTAGTGGTGTGAGTGGAAGGCGACGTATCGAAATAACGGTCTTGCGGCCGGCGGACGTCCGGAAGACATGGCAACGAAGACGGCATCGTGTGAGTACAAATGGCCTATCGAGTGCACCCGCGGCCAGATGGGTCTCCCATTCTTCGTCAATGGCATCGAGCAACGGCGTCATTTCGTCGTAGATCACGGGGCCGCCTTCCGCTTCCATCCAGCCACGCGGCGTCTTGAGCATAATCGGACGATCTTGTTCGATATGAATGTCTGTAAAGGCGCGGCGCTGATCGACGAGATCGAGCAATTCGTGGACAAGATCGCGCAGTTCGCTAGGTGACGTATTCATCTTGCAAGAAGGATCGAGGTGAATGGGAATGCGCCGTGCTGCTTGCATCGGCACCAATGATACGTTGGTCGCATCGATGCCGATCATGCTGTCATCGTCTTTTGAGAAAGTCCAGTGGATGTCGATCAGTGCAAATATACAAGCGTGGTGACGATGCGCGGATGCACGTCGGTGAACAAGAAGGAATGAAGATGCGAAGCCTGAAACTGACCGGGGAGCCGAGACGATGCAAAAGCGCCCGTTCATGCGGCAACATAAGGCATCCACGGAACTTGCCGCACTGGATGATCCTCATTTTATTGATCGTCACGAGCTTGCACGAGACGGCATCGGCACAGTCGAATGTTGATTTGCGCACGCCTGATACCTTGATGGATGCCGCGTATGACGTGGCGACGAATGCATACGATACGGCGATGCCGGCATGGCGGGGGGCATCAGACCGCGAGCGCGGCAAGATGACGAATGATCAAGCGAATGCGGCGGCTTTTCATTCGGAGCAGGTCAGCGTCGATGGTGAATTACGGGACGACTTTCGCGTGACCCGTAGCGGCTCCGATGTACCGTTGCGTGATGCATTGAAGATGATCGTTCCAGCCAACTACACGGTGTACCTTGCCGACCCGGGACCCTGGTCGCGCACGCCGGTGTCCTGGCAAAAAGACCGTCCGTTGGTGCAAGCGTTGCGTGATGTACTGTTCGCACACCCTGAATTAAGCGCGCAGATCGATGGTGACTTTCATCTTGTCACCATTACTTATCGTGCACCTGCCGCATGGAACGGGCAGGATTGGCGTGCGCATGAACCGACGCCCAGCCTGGAATCATTGCCATTGCCTGCGGGCGGATCGTCAGGGGCAGCGGTGGGATTACCCCGCGTGGCACCGCCATTGCCTCCTGGTGGAATGTCGCAAGGATCATCGACGAGTGGCAGCTCTCAGAGTGGTGTGGCGGGCCATGCCGCGCTTGTGTCCGCGCCACCTATGGTGTGGCGCCTGTCTCGAAACGACGGCACGGTAAAGACAGTGCTGACCCGCTGGGCGGCACGTGCCGGCTGGCAGTTGATCTGGGAAGCACCTGTCGATTTTCCGATCGACGCCGACGCCACCATCGACGGGTCTTTCGAAGACGCATTGCAATCTGTTGTAGCGGCACTTTCGTCTTCCACGGCGCCGATTCAAGCGATCTTGTATGAGGGAAACAAAGTGTTGCGCATCGTATCAAAGGGAGCGGGTTGATGACGGCAAGGATGGCAGGACTAGCGTTGGCGCATCGGCGCTTTCGTCCAGGCTCACCGCGCTATGCGCTGTCCATGGCTCGCATGGCATGCGTCTCGTTCGTTTTGTCGGGTGCGTTGGTGGGGTGCACCGGCTTACAACAACGTTTGAGCAACGACGTGGACGCTGATCATGCGCAATCGGAAGGGATGCTTGAGGCCGCACGACATGGTGACGTCCATCCTGGTACATCGCCGGACGGCGTGGTTGTCCGCCAGGGGTTGTGGCTTTCGGGTAAGCCGATCAAGTTGCAGCGGACCGAGTCCCTGCCGCCGATCTTCTCGGAACCGGTTACGTTCGATCGCGACGTCGCCTCCGTGCAGCAATTCGCGCAACGCATCTCGCAATTGACGCACTTGCCGGCCCGTGTCGCGCCAAGCGCGCTACAAGGGAGCGATGGCGGCGCGCGGGCAAATGCCGGCGTGCCTGTACAGGGGGCAAAGCTTCCGCCGCTGCCACCCGGCATGGGTGGCGATACCGGTGCGCTATCGAGCAGCGCACCGGGCAACGACGCTTACGGCTATGGCGGTACAGTGCATATCGCTTACCGGCATGGCGATCTCCAAGGTTTGCTCGATGCGGCGGCCACGTGCTTCGGTTTGTCTTGGAAATATGCTGATGGTGCGGTGGTTTTTTACCTCACTGACACGCGTACGTTTCAGGTGGATGCGATACCCGGCGATGCCTCGATCAATGCAAATGTCATGAGCGGTGCGAGCAGTGATTCGGGAGGTGGCAACGGCGCTGGCGGCAACAGTGGATCGGGCGGCTATGGCAGTGGCGGCGCAATGACGTCGGGAAGCGGCGGCAATGGCAATGGTCAGTCGAGCGTCACATCGAACAACACCGCAAATACCGTCGTGAATTCGACGTTGTCGGTCTATTCCAGTCTGCGAGCATCGATTCAAGCCATGTTGTCGCGCCGCGGCACGGTGGTGACGTCGCCGGCAACCGGCACGATTACGGTAACGGACACCCCGGACGTGCTGGCCCGTGTGGGTTCGTTCATGGACGAGGCGAATCAGTCGCTGTCGAAACAGGTGCTGATCAACGTCACCGTGTTGTCCGTTACCTTGTCATCGGAGGATAACTACGGGATCAATTGGAATGCGGTATACCAGGCCCTTGGCAGCGCTTTCAGCCTCAGTGGCGGTTTCGCGTCAACGGTATCGAATCCCGTGTCGCTGTCGGCAAACGTGATTTCACCGCGCAGCCGTGCATCGGGTACCGCTTCAATGATTTCTGCGTTGTCGCAGCAGGGAAAGGTGCGGCGCAAGACATCCGCATCCATCACCACATTGAATAACCAGCCAGTGCCTGTTCAGGTCGCTACGCAGCAGGGCTATCTCGCATCGGTTTCCACAACCGCCACATTGAATGTGGGCACGCAGACGTCATTGACGCCCGGGACCGTGACGACCGGGTTCAACATGACATTGTTGCCGCATGTACTCGATGATGGCACCGTGTTGATGCAGTTCTATACCAATATTTCTTCTCTGTCGTCATTGACCACCGTATCGAGTGGTAACGAGCAGATTCAAACGCCCGAGGTGGCTACGCGTAACTTCTTGCAACGTGTCTCGATGAAATCCGGCGAGACCCTGGTGCTGAGCGGTTACGAAGGAACTGATGACAATCTGACGCGTCAGGGGGTGGGACGGCCGGAGAACTATGCGCTGGGTGGCGGCTACGATGCGTCGCGCAGCCGCGAAGTGATCGTGATTTTGATCACGCCGGTGACGATGAACGGCGCTTGATCTATGGCTATTCAGATTGTCCAGATTCAGCGGCAACGATTTGTCTGCGGATTGTTCTGGCAGTCGCTGTCGCGACGGCACGAGCTGCGTAAGGAGGCGGTCGAACTCGCGCAGAAGTTGAGCTTCGACCTGATGGTGTTACGCCTGGATCGTGGCGTTGCCGCAGTAGGATTCGCCAACGGTGGCGCAGGCATTCAGTCAGGATTGCCCTCGCTCGGCGTAATTGTCTCAAAAACCATCGCGCAAGAGGGGGCGTTTTACGAAGGGCGCCAGCAACCGGCCGCCAGTTGGCTAGGGGCGTTCAAGTTGCCGGATGGTCGCTGGGCCTATTTTGCCGTGCGCGATGGTACGTTTCTACCTAATGGCGAGATGGTCGGTACGGCGGAAGACGTCTTTGACCGACTGACCTCCGATTACGGATTAGGGGGGTGGAACGTGGTGATTGGCGACGGAGAGATCGAGTCGCTGGGTTTTCACAACTTCTATCCCCGCACGATCGATGACGTGTTGGGACGACGCCGTGGTCGGGTATCGGTGCCATCGAATGCGCGGCTGCGATTGGTCAAGCGACGCCTGTCGCCGTTGATGCTTGCGTTAATCGTTGGCGCATTGGCCTGTGTCGTGGTGGGCGTGCTTCTATGGATGCAGCATGTAAAACGCGAGCGCGAACTGGCGCAGGCGCGCGCCTTTGCCGCGGCTCGGATGCGTATTGCACAGGGACAGGCCGATCCGGGGCAACCCTGGCTGAGCCAGCCCCGCCCGGCGCGCTTCGCGCAGGCGTGCTTTGCTGCCTACGGGAATGTGGCGCCAGGCGGATGGGCATTGGATCGCTTTGATTGCCAGGGAACGGCCTACACCTATGTCTGGTCGCGTGGCGAGGCCAATATCGCGTTGCTGTTGCAGACTGTGCCTCAGGCGCAATTGGATTTGACGGGCGAAAAGGCCACGTTTAGCGGCGCGCTGCCGTTTGCGCGATCAATCGAGGGCGCCAGTGCGGGAGTGGCGCTGGACACCGAGTTGCTTGAAGCAAAGCAGGTCACGGCACGTCTGTTGAGCCGCTTCCAGACCCTGGGTCTGCAATTGGCGTTGACGCCTGAGGTGGTACGTCAGAGTCCGCCTGTTTTGCCTGCTGTCGCCGCGCGCGGACCGGGGATGACGGCCCCGCCGCCTTGGCATCGCTGGACCTGGCACGTGGCGTTGGACGGGATGTCGCCTACTACTTTTGCCACCTTGCTCGTGGAGCCCGGTGTACGAATCGAAAAACTGACGTATCGAGCGGCGATGTGGACCGCGGACGGAGTGCTGTATGCGAAGTGAGCGATCGAGATGGGGCGTCGTGGGCCGCGCTGCGGCAAGGCGATCGACTGTACGTACGTGGGCCTGGATGCTGCTGGCATCGATGCCATTGTGGTGGGGTGTTGCGGATGCGGTAGCGGCAAGTCCGACGCCGGTAGCGAGCGCGGCGCCGCTCGCCGCGTCGGGGCCAAGGCGCCTGGCGCCGCACGATGCCGGTGTCGTGGATAACGCAACGGTGGCTGATGCGGGGCATGCCGTCGGCACGCTGCCTTCTGGTGGACAGGAGGCGTTGTCGTCCGGGGATGCCGTGCAACTGCAGCAGATGAACGCGGCATGGACGCCTGATGCGGCGCGCCGCATGACCGCGCTTGAGGAGCAGACCATGTTGCTGAATGCTGAATTGAAAAAGCTTGATGTGCAACAGAAAATCGCGCAGCGCCGTGCCGAGATCGCCAAGATCGACGCGGCCTCGCAGGCGGGGCTCGCATCGGATATGGGCGGTAGCGATGCCGCGGCGAATGGTACCCGTGACAGCGCGATAATCGCTGGTTTGTCGGTCGTGGCGATCGAAGGATTGGGTCGCCGCTACACCGCCACCATGCAGTCTGCCAATGGGCGGCAGTTCGATGTCACGCCAGGCGACATGTTGCCTGGACGTTTGCGCGTTGCGAACATTTCGCCATCGACGGTCACTATCCGACGTGCGGATGGGCGTTTGATCTCGCTCGTGATGTCGTCGTCACCGGACACAATGGTGGGTCTGAACGGCGTGCCCCCTTCCGATGCCGGTGCCGTGCGCGATATGCGCGGTAACCTGGTACCCGGCTTGCCGACACACTGATGGATGTTTTGATTTGATCGCTGCCTGCATGCCGATTCGTCTTTCGTGGCGGCGCTTTTTTGCAGGCGGTTGCCCGTCTCAACTTTGCTTTTCCTACTGATGCCAGGGTCATGCCGATGTCGTATCCGTCGAACCCAAAGGAAGAATCCGGCAGCAAGTTTCAATCCGCCGATGTTGCCTTGCCGGGCGCGGCTCATCCATTGTCCGGTGAGGGCGCCTGGGCGGCAAGCAACGAAGAACGCAAGCTATTGTGCCTGCTCGACGATGGTCGCCTATTGGTGGCTGAAGGGCACGAAATGAGTCATTACGTGCTGTCGTATCGTGCGCGGCTGGATCGCTTGCAACACGCGTATCGTTGCGAGGCCGTCGGCCTTGACGAGATCCGGCGCGCGTACGAGGGGTTGCGTCGCGATGGAACCGGAGAACGCATCGATCATACCGCCATGCAGATGGCGGCGAAAGAACTGATCGGCCAGGCTTGCAGGGAACGTGCCTCGGACATTCATATCCGCGTCAAGCAATTCAGTACGGAAGTGCTGTTCCGCATTCATAACGAACTGGTGCGGGTCAGTGAGCAGACCCGTGAATACGGTAACCGGTTGTTGGCCACGCTTTACTCCGCGATGGCAACAGTATCAGATAACACCTATAAGCCCAGTGAACGTCAGGATGCCAGCATCAGCGACCGCGATAAGCTGCCTGACGCGTTGTTCGGCGTACGGATCGCGACGGCCCCCACCAGTATCGGCAACCTGATGGTGCTGCGCCTGCTCTACAACGATGCGGGCGACACCATGGATCTGCGGCATCTTGGTTTTTCAGGGGCGCAGGCCGAATTGATTGAAGATGTCAAACATATGCCGCACGGCATGAACATCATCAGTGGCCCGACCGGCTCCGGAAAATCCACGACTTTGCAGCGGGTGTTGTTGAGTCAGATCGCGGAGTACAAGGGCAGCACCCATGTGATCACGGTGGAGGACCCGGTGGAGTATCCCATCGCCGGTGCGGTGCAGACGCCGGTGACGAATGCGATCACGGAAGAAGCGCGAACGCTCGCCTTCTCCGCTGCAATTTCGAATGCAATGCGGCTCGACCCGGACACGATCATGATCGGCGAGGTGCGCGATGGCGCATCGGCGCGCAGTGCGCTGCGTGCATCGATGACAGGGCATCAGGTATGGACTACCGTGCATGCGAACGGGGCACTGGCGATCATCGATCGTCTTGTCGATCTGGGGCTACCGCTGGCGATGATCACCGATGAATCGGTTGTGACGGGTTTGATCAGTCAGCGCCTGGTCAAGTTGCTGTGCCCGCATTGCCGTATCAATCTGTCGCGTGCCGCCGCGTCCGTGGACGATGCGTTGGTGGCGCGTGTGCGCCGTGTCGCGGGAACCTCATTCGATGCAGTGCATCTGCAAGGACCTGGTTGTGATCACTGCAGTGGTCGCGGCACGGTTGGCCGCACCGTGGTGGCCGAGGTCATTCGTACCGATGCGCGATTTTTTGCACTGCTGCGCAGCGGTGACAAAACCGCCGCGCAAGATTACTGGCTTTCGACGTTAGGCGGACAGACCTTGGCTGAGCATGCCGTATGCAAGGTCGCCGAGGGCCTGGTGGACCCGCGGATGGCGGAGCGTATTGTCGGTCCGCTGGCGGCGCGCCGGCTGCCGGTACGCATGCGGGCACTCGCTGTTGCGAACGGCGTCGACGCGGCAGACGGGGCAGACGATTCAGATAGGCATGCATCGCCGTCGCATGGTGGTGACATTGTCGCGCTGAGCTCGTTGCGCGGCGCGCGGTCCGAGGAGCAGTCCGAGTTCGGGGCCGAGCATGGCTATTGACATCCACCGCCTTTGGGCTCGGTTTCAGACCACCGCGGAAGTGCGATTGCGCTTGTATCGCAAGATTGAAAAGATGCTTGTAAACGGTTTGCCGCTTCTCAAGGTACTAGAGGAATTGGAGATGCGTGCGTCGGATCGCGGCCGCAAGCCTAATGAGCCGGAAGCGATCTTGCTGGGTGAGTGGCGGCGGACGGTGCAGAACGGGGGGGCCCTGCATGAAGGCATGGCGGATTGGGTGCCGCAGCAGGAGCAGATGATCATCATGGCGGGGGAGCAGTCGGGTCGCGTGGAAGTGGCGTTGCGAGCGGTGACGTCGGTGGTGGCATCTGGCAGAAAGATTCGCAACGCGATTCTGGCCGGGCTGGCCTATCCGCTTGCATTGCTGGCGATGACGGTAGCCTATCTCTATTTGTTTGGGCTGTATGTCATCCCGCAATTTGGGATGATTGCGCCGCCCGATCAATGGCACGGGAGCGCGCGGTGGTTGTACCTGATGTCCCACTTCGTACGAATCTGGTTGATATGGTGTTTGCTTCTTGCCAGCTTTCTCGCGGCGGGGCTTGTGTATGCGTTGCCGCGTTGGCGCGGCCGGTTTCGGAACCTATTGGATAACATTCCACCGTTTTCGATATACCGAATGATGGTGGGAACGAGTTTCCTGACCGCATTCGCCTCACTGCAGACCGCCGGTTTCACCGTGGAGAAGTCTTTGCTGCGCTTGACGGAGCAGGCCAAGCCCTGGCTCGCGCAACGGATCGACGACATGCTGTTCGGCGTCAAGTCCGGCCTCAACGTCGGCGAGGCGATGAAAAATACCGGTTACCACTTTCCGTCGCGCGAAATCGTGGACGACCTCTGTATCTATGCCGAATACAACGGTTTTGCCGATGCATTGAAGACGATTGCCGATGAGTGGATGGAGGCAGGCGTCGAGCGCGTTGGCGTTCAAATGCGCGTCTTCAACGGCGCGGCCATTTTGATCCTCGCGATCCTCCTTGGTGTGCTGGTCACCGGTTTTTTCGGGATACAGCATGAGATTGCGGCAATGACGCGCACGATGCGTTAGCGCCGTCCGCCACGGCGTTTATGACACGCCCACGCAGTGGGTCTTTCAAGCATATAGAGGTTGATGATGAGCGAACATATCCAGAAAACCTTGTTGAACCGAGTAATGCAGCACCGGGCGAGTTATCGTGTACGCCAGCGCGGCGCGTCGCTGCTGGAAGCGGTCGCGTATCTCGGGGTGGCGGCCATTGTCGTGATCGGAGCGATTGCATTGTTGCGCAGCTCATTCAGCAGCGCGAGCGCCAATGGTCTGAGCGAGCAGGTGAATGCGATTCAGTCAGGTGTCAAGAAACTCTACATGGGTCAGGGAGCCGGTTACAGCGGCATCAGTATCGGTGTCCTCGCCAGCGCGGGGGGATTGCCTTCGACGTTGACCACCACCACGTCCGGTACCGATTCATCGGCCACGACGGTCTCCAATGCGTGGGGTGGCACGGTGGAATTGACCGCTGCATCTTCAAACAATGGCTTCAATATCTTTTACACACAGGTTCCGCAGGATGTCTGCATCAACGCGTTGACATCAGGCGGGAGTTGGTCGTCCATCACGGTCAATTCCGAGACGATAAGTACATTTCCGGTATCGCCGTCGGTCGCTGCATCCGACTGCACGACCGAGAATTCGATTACGTGGGTTTCCATCTGACCGCACACGTCCGTCCATCCTATGCTCGCACTCTGGATTCTGGTTGCCTTGCTGACGATAGGCGGCGCTTATGCACTGGTGGATCAGCGTGACATGGCAGTGCCGCCGCAAATGAACGAGCAAACGCTTGCGGGCAGCATGGCGGCCTATCGCGCCGCAGTGGTTGCGTTCGCACGCACTCAGACTGCTTTTTCAGGATCGGCGACCGACGCACAATTGCAAGCCGTCACGCCTGGCGCGACGGCGGATGACCGATGGCAGAACTATATTGCGCCAAACAATGGCGACGCCAATGGTAGTGTTGTCGTGATCTACACGACGAAGACCGATGCCGCCCCCGCCATTGCCGGAATCGAACGCTTGTCATCCGGTTCCGCGTTGGCGGGTGTTGCCGCATCGGGTCATATCGTCTCGCCTGGCAATCCCGCTATTGCGTTGCCCACCGCGATTGCCGCCGTGGTCCCCGACGGCACACCTGTATGGATGGCGCAAGCTTACGGTGTGACTGCACTGTCGAGCGTGCGCACGCGCACGCCTACATCTGGTTTCGCGCTGGTGGAATTGCTGGCGGCACTGGCTATTCTCGGGCTTTTGCTGGCAGGGGTGGCGTCGATGATCAATACATCGCTGCAAGACGCAAAAGGCCAGCAGACGGCGTCTTATCAGGCCGCCCTGGCGACTGCCGCGGCGAAGGTCGTTGCAAACAACGCATCGGCATTGCTGGACAGTGCCACCGCGACGACACCGGTCGTCATCGGCCTGACCACGGCGACAAATCCCAGCTACGCGCTGTCGACCTATCTTCCCGACGGCATCGGTACACGTAATGCCTACGGGCAAACGCCTTGCCTACTGGTCTATGCGAACGCGGCGCATACGATGCTGCAGGGATTGCTCGTGACCGAAGGGGGGGTGTCGATATCGGACGATGCGCTCGGTTATATCGCCGGCAACGCCGGGCAGGGAGGGGGCTCTATTCCTGCGACGAACAACGCGTCGGGGGCCGCGTTGGGTGCGTTCGGAACATGGAGCGTCGCGACACCGAACCCGTCCGGCAAGTCCTGTTCTGGAACGGTGACCGGCGTGGGACATTTGGTCAACGAGGTGACCACGAACGCTACGAATGCGCAGGACGCCGACTTTCTGTATCGCGTTGCCGTGCCAGGCGATCCTACGGCTAATGCGATGCAAGTGCCGTTGATCCTGGCAAAGGAAACGCTGGGCGCGGCGTGCACGGCCGCGACCGGTGCGATTGCAGCGGACGATCAGAATCACGTATTGTCCTGCGTTGCCGGAACATGGCAACCGGTCCCGTTGCTGCATTGGCGTGATCCTGTCGTCAATGCTACGGACCTCTCCGCGATGACGAATCCACAGACCGGTGACGTGGCAATGACAACGGCCACCGGTCGTGCCTACACGTTCAACGGTGCATCCTGGCAAGCACTTGCGGTTGATGAAAACGGTGTTCTGGCGTTGGGCAATCAGGAAACGGTCGGTGCCGCGTGCGCCGCCACGCAAGCCAGTACCACGCCGGTATCCACCGATGCCAAGGGCCGCGTCCTATCTTGCCAAAATGGCACGTGGCAGACGCAAAGCGAGGTGTTGCCGGCGTTGAACGTCGTGGGGTGCGAGACAATCATGTCGAGTCCAGGCGCGACGGATTACACTTGCACCACGGTGCCGAATGCCTGGACGATAAACACGACCAATAACACTTATACGACCATACATACGGAAACCGTCACGCTGAACAAGGCCGGCATGATATCGGCAAGTTCATGGGCGCACATGAATGACGGTGTCTGTGAAGGCAATGGCGTGATGGGTACTGGACATAATGCGCAAGAAAGTCAGTCGCTCGACGTGTTCGACAGTTCGGGTAACACACTGTCGCATACCGAGTCGATGGGGCCGACCTTAAAGGACGACTCCGGCGGTATCAACAACACGCTGAATACCGCGCAAAATGCCGGCACCTACACGGTTCAGGTCACGACGAACTGGGCGACGTATGCGGGCATCACGACCCCCTGGACGAGCAGCTATTGCGATACGGCGGGCAATCCCATTTCCAATTCTCCGCTCGTCGCAGGCTGGAGCGTGAATACGTATTACTGAAGCAGGCGTATATCGGCGCATTTGACTGCACCCCTGGTGACTGCGGGTGCGCGTGCATGGCTTCGTATGAAGCCTGCGTCTGGCGAACCGCGGTTGCGATATCGGAAGCAACCCCACCTCAGTCTTTCGCTTGCGTTGACCGGATTTCGCCGGACCGCAATGATGCATCTCGGAACTCTTCTCCTTGGCTCAACGACCATTCCGTGATGCATACCATGAAATCACTTGTCACCTTGTTGCTCTGTGCCGTAGCACTGTTCGCCATGAGCGTTGCGCCTGTCGATGCCGCGCAAGTGCAATGGCGGTCGGCGCAGATCGATTACACCGCCGATGCGAAGGACGTCAAAGACGTATTGCATGACTTTGCGGCCAGTCAGGGCATTCCGGCAAATATTTCGCAAAGCGTCTCCGGCAATGTGACCGGCAAATTCCAGATGTCCCCGCAACGCTTTCTCGATACCCTTGCATCGACATTTGGCTTCGTCTGGTACTACGACGGGCAGGTGCTCGACGTCGTGACACCTGATGCGATGAAGAGCCAACTGATTCGTCTCGACCATGCGAGCGCCGAGGACTTGCGCGAAACACTTCGCGAGATGCACGTCAGTGATCCGCGCTTCAGCATCACCTATGACAGCGCGCAGGGCGCTGCCATTGTCAGCGGCCCTCCGAATTACGTGAAGCTGGTATCCGACATCGCCGAGCGCCTGGATTCCAATACCGAGCATCGCGCCGGCACGGTGGTCAAGGTTTTTCCGTTGTATCACGCCTGGGCGATGGACCGCACCACGGACGCCGATGGTACGACGATCAATCTGCCAGGTGTGGCAACGGTGCTGAACAGCATGTATCACCCGAATGAGAACAACGCGGGTGCGTCTTCGGCGAATAAAGCGGCAACGAGTATGACGAACGTCAAGAAAGTATCGCCGATGAATAATATCAATGGCTATCCCGGCGGTCAGGGGAGCAATAGTGTCGCGCCGCCTATTCCGTCCAGCGTGCAGGGCCAGATGGCTGGATTCGGCAATTCGCAACCGGGCCTTCTGGCAGGGCTGAGCGGGCAGGCATCACCGCAATTACAAAGTGCTTCGAGCAGCGGCGACAATCAGCAAGGCGGGGGGCGGCAGAAGGACCAGTCGTTGCCGGTGATCGTTGCCGACCAACGGACCAATTCGGTGCTTATACGCGATACGCCGGACCGCATGGACCAGTATCCGGCATTGATAGAAAGGCTGGATATAAAGCCCCAGTTGGTCGAAATCCAGGCACAGATCTTTGAGGTGGATGATTCGGTCATCGATCAATTGGGCATCAATTGGACGGCGCATAATGGCCATGTCGACCTCCAGACTGGTAATGGCCTGACCGCACAGAACACCTACAATGGCACGTTGTCGCAGAATTTCGGGACGACGACGCTGGCGGGAGGCGCCACCGCGGCGGCGGCGCCTGCGGGCGCGGCATTGACAACCGTGATTGGCGGCGCGGGCCGCTACCTGATGGCAAACGTGGCCGCATTGGCGGAGACGAACAAAGCGAAAATCGATGCGAGCCCGAAGGTGGCCACGCTGAACGACATCGAAGCCGACATGGCAAACCAGACGCAATTCTTTGTGAGGGTGTCGGGCTACACATCGGCGGACCTTTACAGCGTCTCTACGGGGGTCTCGCTACGAGTGCTGCCGATGGTGGTCGATGAGGATGGCAAGCGACAGATCAAGCTCGATGTGTCGATACAGGATGGGCAACTGAGCGGGCAGACTGTCGACAACATACCCGTGATCACAAGCAGCAATATCAATACATCCGCGTTTATCAATGAAGGCGAGGCGCTGTTGGTCGCCGGCTATAAGGTGGACAAGATGACACGTGATCGTACGGGGGTGCCGGGCTTGTCGAAGATTCCTGTGATTGGTGGCCTGTTCCGCTATCACGACAACGAAGACAGCCATATGGAGCGGCTCTTCCTGCTGACGCCGAAGGTCATCGATCTGTAACGCATTGCTGCCAGAAATCGCTACGCGGGAAAGCCGTTTCGTGATTGACCAGGTTCGCCGTGCCTGCTACCCCAAGCCACCGCATACAGCGTCCGCTGGCGTGCAGTAACGCAAGCCAGTGGGCCGTGGCGCTACAAGGTGTTCCGACTTCCCGAAAAGTCATCATGGCAACGTGCTGTTGATACAGTTCTTATAGGCGAGATCGTGCACTTGTTGTGCCGTGCCGGCGTACTGCCGTTTGGTATAGTACATCCCGATGGCTTCTCCACCAAACAAATCGACGACTGACTTTGCGAGGCGGTCCTTTGTTGCTTTCTCACGTGCGTAGGCGACCGTTTCCGCCTGCGGCTTGCCCGCATCGCGCATTGCTGACAGCGTAACAAGAAAGTCGGCGAAATACAGGCAATCTCCAGGCTTGTTTTTCGCGTAGATCGGTGTCGAAAACGTGATTGCCGCCGCGGCGAGCAACATGATGGACAGTTTGAACATCGTATCGGCTTGCGCTAACGAAAGAGGTAGCCTGCGCTGCTTCCTCTCCGCGAAAGCGGTGTCCGGCAGCAATGTGTTGGTCGGCGAGGCGCCCGGAACAAAGACGGGTGAGGGGGTAGCATCAATGTGTAAGCTAAGGTGCGGCATTATGGCGAGCATCGAGTGGCGTGAGGCCATATTTTATACCGTGTCTCGCGTCTGCCTTTCGCAAATAAGTAATCTGCAGTATTACCAGGTTCGTTAGCACAAGCCTAATCTCGCCCGGTATCGATGTGATGCGACGGAAATGGGACTGGTGCTGTATTGTTAAAATAGTTATAAATTTGAAAACAGATTGCAGTTTATGATGAAAATCCGTATTCAAATAGTTGACGATTTTCGCGATCCCCGACTGCTGATGCCGGTGATATTTTGACAAGGTGAGTCTACGACAATTGGGCAGGCACGTCTGATTCGCGTGGTAAAATTGCCGCACACGTACCCTGTCTATTCTAGAGTCATATTCTCGTAATACGAAATACGACACACCCACAGATATTCAGATTTTCCCGATAATCCCATCTATTGGGAAATCGGGCCGGGGATCCATTGCGACAATCAGCAATCAGATTGCGAATGCTTCGCGGTCCTTGCCTACAATCCACTTCGGTGGTTTGCCACGGCCAGACCACGTCGTGCCGCTTTCCGGATCGCGGTAACGCGGTGCCACGGGTTGGCGATTTGCACTGCGCGCGGGGCGACCAACTTTCGGTCCTAGACCCACTTCATTGGCTTTGAGGTCGTATAACGCGATCAGCTTGCGGCATTCCGTCACTGCGTCGTGGCGTGCAACCGTGCGTTGCGTCTCGATTTCCTTATCCAGCGCTGCTCGTTGTTCCAAAAGCGCGGCCAGATCTAATTTCTTATCAGCTTTCATTTTTTAAGTTTGGCTTGAGAGTTACAAATATGCGAGAAGCATCCCGATCCAGGCGACAAGCACCAATCGCGCGTTACCGCATATTATCCGGCCAGGTAGTAGAAGATTTTTCTCTTCCAACGTGGACGGTAATTTGGCAATAGCGTATCGATGACAGGGCAAGTTACTTGCGAAATAGATCCATCGCTTGTCACCCAAGGCGAAAGATGCGCCGATATTCGAATAAAGTAAAGCATTAAATAGAAACACAAGAATTACCGTAGTTTATACATTGTTATGACATTTGGGGCAAAGAGGTATGCAAGCGCTATTCACGAGCTTGCGACATCAAGAGGAATTTTAGATGATTGTTACAAAACTTGAACAGAATCTAACCTCATCTATCGATTTACTCCGATTGTCGCTTAATCAAACGCGCGTGACACCTTGGCGCGTTAGCGCCCGTATGCAGGTGCTATCAGCGCATCGGAGGTCCGAGCCTTCTGAAGGCTGGGACAAAACCGGAGTAATTCTTAATTTTTAGTGCGAGGTAAGAACGTTCCGCATTCCCGTCTGAATGAAGAAGTAATACCCACGCGGCACGCGGGTCCTTGTATCGCTCCTGTCAACTCAAATGAGATGCGTCGTGGGTACGGCGCGCGCGGCGTCTTGTTGCAGCACCGGCATGACATCGTGTGCAAATCGCCGCATCGATGCCAGGACACGCGGGTGCGAGAGATCGCCGAACCAGAAGCTGGCGCTGAAATAATCGCAGCCTAGCCCTTCCCTGATGCGCCGCAACTGATGGATACATTCATCGGTGTTGCCGATGATTAGATGATCGTCGCGTAATTGCGCATCGGACGGCTCACCCGGAATTGCTTCAACAGGCACATGACCATCGACGACGCCTCCCTGGCAGAAGCGCATGCGCCATGTCGCGCGTCCGTTCCAGCGCGCCTGTGCAATGGCGTCGGCGGCATCCGCTTCGTTTTCGGCGACATACACCGGTCTCTGAGTTCCGATACGTAGGCCCACCAGACGTGGTGCGAGGTCCGGATAGGCCAACCTTGGATTGGTCAGACGCGAGATAGGCTCCAGTACACCGGTAAACATATTCGCTCCATGCGCAACAGCCCTTTCGATACTCTGCCGTTTGCTGGAATTCACGACCATCCAGACCGGCATCGTTCGCTGCATCGGTTGTGGCACGAGATGGGTTGGCGGTGTCGTGAAATGATTGCCCGCAAATGAAAAGGATGGGCGGCGAAGCGCCGTAAGCAATAGTTCCTGGGCTTCCTCATCGCGCTGTACATTAGTCGTTCGGTTGATCTGGAAGCGCTCATATTGATAACGCTGGTACCCCATCCCGATACCCAGTTCGGCGCGTCCACGGCTCAGTACATCCAGGGTCGCGATTTCTTCCGCTATGGTCAAAGGATGGTGAAGCGGCACGGGAACGATCGCCGGACCCAGCCGGATACGATGCGTGCGCGCAGCGATATGGGCAAGAAGCAGTAATGGCCGCGACGAATGGGAGTAATTGGTGAAGTGATGCTCGGCAAGCCAAAAGTGACTGAAGCCCAATGCCTCCGCGCTGCACGCCATATCCATTGCACGGGCGTATGACTCGCCGGCAGGTCGGGGAGAGGCGGCAGGCATCGTCAGAAAAAGACCGAATTGCATGGTGAATTCCTATCGGGGAGCGATGATCGATGCCGTATTAACGGACATTGCATCTGCTCCTCACTTACGCGATCCGAAGCCGCGACGTCAAATCCGAATTGCAACATTACGAGAAGCTGTCAATCATGGCTGTGGTCGCGCCGAAGTCTTTCATGATCTTGAATCATCGACAAAATCAATGCCATGCATATTTAGCACGATCGTGCAAATCATGTTACAGAACCGTCTTTTTGTTTCATTGAAATATCATAAATAAGACTCATTATCGTTTATGCAGAGTGATTGTTGCAATCAGTAAAACACTCGTTTCGGCGTTGTATGGAGAAAATTACCGATACAGGTGAAATGCGTGTCAATAAGCTGATGATCGTGTAATGTCCCTACAATTGAAATAGGCCACGTTCGTTGTATGATCCATTGCGTACGATCCGCACGCGGTAAGCTTTAGCGAGGTTTTGTGTCATGAAACAGCCTAGGAATTATTTGCTTTGTGCATGTGCGGCAAGGGTTAGTTAAGAGGTGGATCTGACTTGTTAAAGGGTAGATCGGCCAACCGGGAATCAACCGTTAAAACGTTGAGGGCTTGGTGAAAGGATCAGTGATTGCAATGCGCGAAGCCGAATCATGATCGGCAAGCCGCTGGCAAGCGGAATGCGCGATGACGTCCTGGCAGCGGTCTTGGAGAGCCAGCCCTGGGGCACGCTCGTACTGGACCGCGCGCGGTGCTGTGTCTACGCCAGCGCCGGTGCGCTGCGTTTGCTGCAACAAGATGCACCGTCCGGGCTGTCCATCGACACTTTGCTACCAACACTGGCCGAAGCGATTCGCCGTCAAATAAATGCCCGTGAAGTTGGCGCCGACAGTCACTTTTACGCCGCGAACTCCCCGCGTGACCGGGCTGGCGATGCAGTGCAAGCCGAGGCGTTGCAGGATCGGTCATACCGCCAATCCATCGGGGAGGTGCTTGCACGTGGACTCGAGGTGCCGGTTGGCGCGCAGTGGCTATGGGTACGTGAAGCGCCATTGCGTATGCATGGTGCAGCGCCATCTTATGATGCGGGATTGACGACGATGAGTCTTGTCGATGCGACTGATATGCGACGCGCGTTAGATGAGCGGATGGCATCGTTGCGTTTCATGTCGCACGATTTGCGTTCGCCACAGAACGCCATACTTGCGCTGACGCAATTGCATGACCAAGATCGTCAGGCGTTTGACGAATGTGGCGGGTTGCAGCGGATCGGCGAACTTGCCCGTTTCGCGCTATCGCTTGGTGATGATTTTGTCTTCGACTGTGTTGCCAGCGGCTGGCAGCATCGGGATGCCGCCCGTTTCGATTTGTGCGCGTTGCTGAAGACGTTGGTGCCGCAGTGGAACGTGGCTGCCGTGTATCGCGGCGTGTCCCTGCGCGTGTGGCTGGCGGACGGGCACGCTGCCTGGATGCACGGTGTGAAAGTGTTCGTTTCACGGGCTTTGCAAAATCTCGTCGACAACGCGATCCAGGCCTCGCCCCGGAATGCGGTGGTGGCGCTCTCGGTCAGCACGCGCGAGAACACTGTGGTGGTCACGATTCAAGACGAGGCCGGGGGTTTGCCAGGCCTGGCCGCCTGTCGGGACGTACCGATGACGGATTTCGAGTCGATGGCGGGGCATACGCGCACGGGACAAGGCCTGGGTCTGCGACTCAGTGAAAAGGTGGTCCGGATGCATGGCGGCAAGCTATGCGCGCGTCCGGTATGGGACGACGATACCCGGCCGAGCGCGGATGTGGACGTGGTGATGCGGAGCGGGAGTGGCCGATGCGTTGGTACGGTCTTCGAAGTAATGCTGCCGGCGTTGGCGGTCGGGCGCATGGCCCGCTCCCGAATGGCCGCGGCACAGGTTGGAACGCAGGGGAGCGGGGCGGGGCCGCGGGCACGTATCAGCGGGCTTGAGGCCCGCGATGCGCGTCGCGGTAGCTGAAGCCTGCGGATCGGATATCGATGATATACACATAACGAAGCGCGGCCGTTCAGCGGACGCCATCAGACCAGCGAGGCTGCACGGACGGTTCCGACGGTTTCGCATAGCGGGAGCCACCGTGTATCGGCGGAGCGACGCTTGCACGCGTCGGGAAGCGCGCGCCGGTCGCAAGTAGACAACCGAGCCCATGGCTCAGAATCGATTGACGGATATGATGCGCAAGTCGACACGGATTTTATTGGTTGAAGATGATCTGGTGCAGCGCTCGCTATTGACTTCCTGGCTAAAAGGCGAGGGCTACCAAGTGGAGGCGTTTGAAAATGGGCTGGATGCTCGCGCGCACCTTTCGGATCACTGGGCGGACCTGATCATTCTGGATTGGGACATTCCAGGTATCCCCGGCGACAAGCTGCTGGCCTGGATTCGTGGTCGGTCGAGGTCGATGGTGCCGGTAATCTTCCAAACGGTGCATTCGTCGGAGCACGACATCGCTCGCATCCTGGACACGGGTGCCGACGATTTTCTGGTCAAGCCGTTTGACAAGCTTGTTCTGCTGGCTCGTATTCGCGCGTTGCTGCGACGTTTCACCAATCAAAGCACCGAAGGACGGCGGATGATCGTTGGTGACTATTCGCTCGACAAAAGCAACTTGACGATCTCCGGATGCGGGCACACCCATACGCTCGGGACGAAGGAGTTCGAGCTGCTGTGGTATCTGGCACAGCATCAGGGAACAGCCGTGCAACGCCAGGACATCCACTCGGTGGTATGGGGCTGGGATGGCGGCGCGCAGAGCCGGTCAGTCGATATGTACGTCAGCCGTTTGCGAGCGGCGTTGAAGCAGATAGGCGTCGACTGGACGATCCAGTCGGTCTATGCCAAGGGATATCGCCTGCATCTCCCCGAGCGACCTTTCTCAGCCGACGCGGCGGGCGGCGCGGGCGGTGATGGCGGCATAAAGGACCTCTCGGCAATGGATCGAAGGCCTGACGGCGACGAACCTGCACGGCGGAAGTCCCTGGACACCACGCTCGCGGGACGTAATCATCGCAATGCGCAATGGACGGACATGGCCACGCCTGTCCCAACGTATTGATCCGTGCGGGCTTGGAATATTGCCCTGCTGAGCGTGGCGTTCGTATCCGCATGGGTGGTGCCTTCCTTTGGTGACGAAACCCGCGCACGGTTGCCACATCGATCTCCGGCGTGGCAGGTCTCGCGGTTTCGCTATACCGCGGCGCATACCCCGCTACATGAAATGCTCGACGTCCTGTCGGCACTGACGCATGTGGTCATCGATCAGGACGCGGGCTTGCGCGGTTTCGTCGATGGCCGATTCGACATGCCGCCGCAACGCTTCCTCGACTGGTTGACGGACCATTACGGTCTTGCCTGGTATGACGATGGCGCTGTGCTGCATATTGGCGCACGTGCCAACGATCACCCATTGCTGGTGCGACTTAACTATGGCAATGTCGGCGATGTACGCGCACTGTTGCGTCGTGCCGGGCGTCTTGATGCGCGTTATCCATTTTCAGATGGGCCGATCGATGCGCGCGCCGTTGCGACGAGGGTGATACAAGCGGACAGGATGCGGGACGACAGACTGCTTCGCATCACGGGACCTGCCGCCTATCAAGCCCTGGTGCTGAATGCGGCGCGCTCGGTGGAGCAGGCCGCGCAGCTGCGTGCGATCGACCGGACAGGGGCAGGCGCCGCGATGCCGCCGCTGGCGGTCCGCGCCATTACGCTACGCTATCGGTCCGCGGCCGATCGCATGATCATGGTTGATGGTCATCGCACGACGATCGATGGTGTCGCCAGTCAAGCACGGCGGGTGTTGATTCCTTTTGACGCGGCCCGGCAGGGTGTGATCGAATTCTCCCCGGCGTTGCCGGCATTGGCAGCCGATCCGCAAACCAATACGGTGCTGATCCGAGACCGCGCGGACAAGCTCGACGTGGATCAGGCTGTCGTCCAGACTTTCGATCGCCCCGGTGGAACAGTAACCATCGATGTCGTATCCGTGCGGGTTGCCGATGACGACATGGTGTCCATGTTGCATGCGTTGATGCGATCCGGCGATGAAAAGGACGGTACGTCGGAGGCCACAGCGCTCGCCAAAAATGACGGCGACGATATGGCCGCTGTGGCCCATCCGTCGAGCGCGTTGCGCGATGAGGCGCATGCATCTAACGATGACCTACCACACCCGCCCGATGCGGTGCTGCCGGGAATCGCCGATCCGGCGGCCGGCGCGCAGAGCAGGCATTGGCTGATTCGTGCGGACGATCAGCGCCGTGCGTTGCGCGCGCGGATCGCTATGCTGGTGGCGCGGCGCCACGCATCGATCCAGCTCGACGATGTGATGATTGCCTCGGATGGTGTCATGACGGCGCTGGACCGCATAATGCCCGTGTCAACGTCAACGTCAACGTCAACGCGTGGCAATGGCCAATCGCTGGCACCTCCTATTGATACGGTGTCACTGCGCGTGGTTTCCACCGCTCCGCCCAGTGCGAATGCCTCCGTGGTGCAGCCTGTGATAGTCCGGCGCACGAATGACGTAACGGCGTCGGCTGCGCGATTGGCGATCGAATTACGAGCCGGTAATGTCATTCATGTCGTCCGCTGCGTCGTGCCGGAGAAACAGACTCTGGTGCTGTTGGACCCGGCGGGCGAAGGTTACATGCGCGTTACGTTGCTGAGGCCGCAACGGCAAGGTTAGCGCCGGCTCTCCGCATCGGTTTGTCATGCCCGCAACCATGTGTAGTCGCCGTTGATCAGGCCGGTAAACATTTCGTCGCTCGATTCGATGATGTTGGATCGCCAATAACGGCCGTGCTCCGCATAGTGCGTGAACAAATCAGCGACAACCGTGCCATCGACATCATCGCTCAACGGCAGACGTAGTATTAGCACAATGCTGCCGGTATCGGTATCCAGTCCCAGTTGTGCCTGGTCCTGTGCGTAGATCAGAAGATTCGCTTCCAGCAACAGCCGGAACACGAGCAGGGTACGGCCCGCTGTGACGGTGCCGTAGTGAAAGTTCACATACATTGCTTCCGGGTCGTTCTCGAAATGATCGAGGCGAACGTCAAAACCCTCCACTGTCAACGTGCGCGTTTCCAGCACGTAGTCGGGATCGGGAAGATCGACGACGGCGCAGACGTCTTTGACCACGTCGGCAAATAGTTCGATGCTCATGTAGACCTCGCCGATCGGGCTAGTCGCGTCCCGACACGCCGAATTCAAAAATGGGAAACCGCGGCGGTGATGCGCCGGGTCTTGGCCCGGAGCCTCCCCGCCTGGTTTCCCGGCAAGGGCGAGACCGCGAGGCGCCAGGCAAGCCAAGCACCCCACGAGCAGCCTGTATCAGCCCTTTTTGGACATGTCCTCCGTGTCCGACGCGCCGGTTTTTGCGACATTCAATACGGAATCCAGCATCGACATCTCGATCTGTGCATTGGCCGCGGCCATCATGGTCGGAATCATTGTCGACAGTTCGCTGGAGATACCGGCGGTTGCACCTGCTGCGGATGAGGAACCGAATGACATAGTGATGCTCCTTGAAAGTGAAGAAGTAAAAGCGAACGATATGGCATGCCCTATTTCAGGGGGCATGACGCAGTCATCTCGTTCTGGTCTACACCGGCTTTTTTGCCGATGTCTTGTTTGCGCGTTACCGCGCGAATGCATCTACATCATGCGTAACGTTGCCCGAGGCGCGGTACAGGCCGTCAGTGCATCGGGGTGTCGCCGTACGCCAGGTCGGCCATCCGTTCCACCATGCGCTGCGCCGCCACCATGCCGCGGTACAGCGTTTGCATGTCCGCGCGCTCGCTTTCGTTGCGGGCCTCGTGGGTCTTGTCGCTTATCCGCTGCGCAGTGGCCGCGAATGCGGCACGGATGGTGCTCACTCGTTGATGTGCATCAATCGATGTCAAAACGCTGGGCAGTTGCTTCAGTTCATGGCGTACGGCTTCGATCTCTTCGTACATGCTTTGCTCCGTTGTTTGGGTGGACAGCGTTGATGGCGATGTCCGGGGTCAGGGAACGTATTGTCAGTAGCGCGGTGTTTGTCGTACGGGTCAGTCAATGCGTGATCGCGCTGGAATGAACGACTCCCGCAGCGATGGATTGGGGGTCTCAAGTTCGTTCGACGCGGTGAACAGGTGCTTTACGCCGTCTTCTGTCTGCACGTATCGTGTGTCGCCTATGACAATCATCTCGGAATACACATTGAGGCCGGTGGTCGGGGGCAACTCGCCGACGTCCACGTCGATCCGCGTCACGTTTGCGTCCAGGTCCGCCTGTACGCGGTTCAGGTCGTCACGGAATTTCGAGATGGACGGCACCTTGCCGGTAATAGCAAACGCACCGTTGCCGATATAGCCAACCCGCAAACTGTCCGTTGCCAACGACTCCGAGAGGTTGGCGATATCGGTTTGCGCCACGTCGTACTGCCGGGCGATATCGGCGCCGGGGAACTGTTTGAAGACGTTGCGTGCGGTGATGTCATCGCCCGCCGTGCTAACCATCCCTTCCACAATCACGGCTTTTTCCCCGTGCGCCCGCACGTGCAGGCCTGCCAGGCGGGCTGCAAGCAGGGCACTCTGCACGCGTTGCGCCAGTGGCGTGCCGGTATCAGCGGAAGCAGGCGGCCGATGAAGCGTCTCGTACAGTAACGTAGTCAACACCACAATGACTGCGGCACCCATGGCGCCGGTGCAGACGTTGCGCAACCAGTGCTGCGCGCGCGTGGGTGGTTGCAACCAGGCGGTGCCGCCTGCATGGTTTTGGTCATCGTTGTGCGCGGACGTGGACCCTAATTGTTCGTCCGGCGCGTCGTCATCGTTCGCACTGTATTTGTTCGTATACATGCCGGCCAGCAATTGGATATCGGGTGGCCAGGGTTGATCTTCGTCACCGAAACACAAGGCGGTGTTTCCGAATGGGAAAGGGACAAAGTCCGGGATCAAAATGACGGACGGATCGAACGCATCGGCGTCATTGGCAACGGTGTCTTCATGAATTGCATTGTCGGAATATTCGTCTTCGCCATATCCCCTGCCGTGCCTGCGCGCGTTGGCCAACGCGCCGTACGTGTCATCGGCGTGCGGTGCCGCGGCTTCGTGATGTGCATCGAGCGCAGCAGGGCGGTTGTCAATCCGCTTGGCGCTGATGACACCATCGTCGCGCAACGAAATCAGCACTTCGTCGTCGTCCCAATCCGTGATGCAGATATCGGTATCGTCCGATCTGCCGACGCGATATGATCCTGGCGTCAGTCGCGCCTGGATGCCCGCGTGGGTGCCGGTCAGAATGCGAAGGATCTTCATGCCGATCTTCCAATTTGGTTAAGACTACGAATTTAAAATGACTGTGCTTTGACGAAGGCAGTGTACGGCGTCGATATCGTGTTCCAAGACCTTGATGCGAAGCAATTACATTGTTCACGAAGTAGCCTTTGACCGTCTCGTCATTCCCGCTGCTTTTCATCTCCATGCAAGCGAGCGGAGACCCGTTCGGGCGTTTGCCGCGATGCCACGCCGCTCATCGTGTTGCTGACCTGGCGCAACGACCGTTGCAGCAATGACGGTGGCAATGCGCGGCCGCCACTGAATAAAAGCAACGGTAACAGCGCATGGTATGTTGCACATCCGGGCGCCGCGGCAGCACTGGCCCCTTCAAGCGGAGAGGGCGCATTGACGGTGAATGTTGCAGCAGCCGGTCGCGTGTCGCCAGGCTGTCCGTGCCACGTCGATGGTGATACTGGCCTGGTGATTGGCTTGCTTGCCGATCTTTGTTGCAAGTCGCGATAGACATCGGCAATTCCGTTTTCGTAAAACGCACCCTGGCTGCCCAGCCGCAGCCGCGCTTGCAATGCGTCCCGGGTCAGCGCCAACGCCGGTAGGGTAGTCCGTGCGGCTGCATTGCCTCGTGCTTGCTCGCCGAGTAGGCGATGTTGATCGACCCACGCGGCGCGCATTCGGCCTTTCAGTTCGAGCGGACGATCGGACCATTGCGCGGCAACCGACTGCATGATTGAACTGGACGGCAATATGGGTGCGGCGGAGGAGCCCTGCCTGAATACGGCTGTCCCGCTATGCGGCAGCCGGTTATCGGCGGACGAAAGCGGGGAAGGCCTAGAAAACGGTAAAACGCGACTGTTGTCGTCCTGCTTGCGCCCGCCTTGACGATCATCTCCGGCGTTGGAGCCTTGGTGTGATCCCTTGCCCGACTGTTGTCCGCGACCTTGGCCTTGACGGTCGTCGTGCGCACCGTTTCTGGATTGTTTTCCACCTTGCCGATTGCCGTGAGATGGCGATCCGTTTCGCGACTGCCCGCCATAGCCGGAGATCGGACGGACACGAACGCGGCGGGGGCCCTGGCGGACGCCGTGGCCGTCGTCGTCGGGTCCGTTCCCGTGTCCACCGCCCTTGCCTTGCCCTCGATTGCCATTGACACGTCGGGGTACGACGCCGGCTGCCGCCATTCGTTGCATGATTTCACCATGCCGCGCGGCACGCGGCTCCGGGTCATGGTCGACATGGGAAAATACGACATGCCGGTAACTTCGGGCTTTCGTGCGATGTGCGCGTCGGCGACGTGCCTGGTGCGCTGATTCTTCGGTGAGCCCTGCCACCCGCTCCACAGGCTGATGGGTCGGGTGTCCGGTGCGATCGATACTCATGATGGGATGGCCACCGTAACCAGTTGCTGCGCGAAGCGCAAAATCGATGCACCGCCCCACGCCGCCGTCATGGCTACGGTGGCACATACTGCGATCAGCTTCACGCTATGCGAGATCGTCTGGTCCTGCAGCGATGTGATTGCTTGCAGGAATGACACCAGTAAGCCGGACACCGCCGATACGATGATGACGGGAAGCGTCACGTAGAGGCAGAGCAACATACCCTGCATCGTCAGGCTAATCAAAGCATCGGTATTCATCTCGTATTCCGGTAAGAGGCCGTGTCGGATAGCATTGCTATACGCGATACGTCATGATGAGTCCGTGTATCAACTCGGACCAGCCGCTCATTGCCACGAAGAGCAGTAATTTGAACGGGATCGCGACGTTGGTCGGCTGTATCTGGTTCAGGCCCATCGCCAGCAGAACGTTCGCGACGATCAGGTCGACGACGATGAAGGCGATGTACAAAAGAAAGCCAATCTTGAACGCATCGGTCATCTCTGTCAGCGTAAAGGCCGGGGCCAGCACGATCAAGTCGTCTTCGCGTAGCTGCGACGCCATGGCGGCAGGCCAGACCACTTTGGCTGAACGCAGAAAGAAGCGTTTCTCGCGTTCCTTGGCATGCTTTTGCAGAAATGTACGAAAGGGCTCGCGCGCGGCGCCGAACGCCTGGATCATCATCTGCGAAGGCTCGTTGGATACCTGCTCGTGCTGCAGCGTATCGAATGCGCTCATGCCGACGGGTGCCATGATGTAGATGGATACCAGAATGGCAATGCCGTTGAGCACCATGTTCGGGGGCACTTGCTGCACGCCCATCGCGTTGCGAAGCAGTCCGAGCACGACGACGATTTTGGCGTACGACGTGACGACCATGGCGATGAAGGGGATCATGCTGATCGCGAGAACCGCGATCAGCATCCCGGTAAAGTCACTGAACTGGATCATGGCCGTTTGCGATATCGAGAACGCGTACGCCGAGATGTTCGCCAATGGTCACCAGTTCGCCGGTGCCGATCACCTGGCCATATGACACCATTCGGACGCGGGCATCGGCCAAGGTCGTGGGTAACTCCAGCACGTAACCGCTGCGCAACGCCGACAGTTGGACCAGCGGCAACGTGACGGTCTCGATTTCGAAGCGGATTGGAAGATCGAGGTCGTCGAGAGACTTCGTGGCATGCTCTTGCCGGACCGCATCTTGCTCCTGTGCGCCGTCCTCGCATGTCGGCTCGTCTGTCATATCGCGGTCTTCTAATGGGTCTTTCCAGTCGCCGTCGCCCGCTTCGTCGAGATTGTTCAGACGGGCCAGGTCATCGGCGCGGCTGGCCTGGTAAGCATTGGAACCCTTGTGGCCAAGGGTTTCGTCACGTTCCGTTACGTCGCGGGAAGAAGGATGCGAAGGCATGAAGGGGTCCTGGTTGAGTGTGATACGGGTGCCGGACAGCAAGATGGGGGTTACCCACTGGCGCGCGCCAGGGACGCCCCATTCGATACGTGCGGCAATATCGCGATGCGGGGTTGCGTGTTTCGCGTCGACAGCGGTGTCGTCATTCCGCCATTGCGTCGATTGCGCGCGAAACCATGGTGTCAGCGATTGCTGTACCGCACGAAGAACAATGTCGCCGGGACGCAGGGCATTCAGCTGGCGCACGGATAGGGTGCGCGCACCCAGTACGAGATAGCCGGGAATGCGCAGCGCACTGATCACACCGCCAAACGGGATGCGCTGTTGCGAGAACCGGTGTTCGAGGCGTTCGAGCCAGCGCGACGGGATATGATCGATCACGCCTTTGTGATGATGATCGTCGAGCGTGAAATGAAGGTGTAGACGCGCAAGGTTTTGTCGGTCCACGGTGGTGGCGCTGGTGCCGTGCCGGATATCGTTGACAATGAGGTCCTCGAGTCCCAATTGTCCGAATGCATCAAGCAGCGGGGCCAGTATCATAGCCGTTACCGTATGGCGTAGCGCGTCCGGCATACCGATAAAGGACGCCGTGGACGTGCCTGTCTGCCAATGTTGCTCCGGTGTCACGTCATGCCTGGATGCAGGCGGCATGGTCGGCTGAGCGATGGTGGCTGCGCTGGCCAATGCTGGATAAAGATGCGGATCAACGCCGATGCGGGCCGTCCCGCGCTCGTCTTGCAGCGCTATCCACACCCACGATGGCGCTTGCGTCCCTGAGCGCGGTGATCCCGCTGTGCCGTTCGTGTCCGCTGCGTTGGCATTGCTGCCATTCAAGACGAGGCGCCATTGCGAGATGCCGAAGTCCTGTGCCAACGTAGCCGGAACACGCGCGTCACAAAGCAGGCGGCTTAGTCGCGCGCTGTTGGGCGTGAAGCGCGGTAATTGATGGGCGCTGTCACGTAACGGACGCCATGTGCAGACCGTACCGCTGGCGATATCGATCGTGCGACCTTGTCCGGGGCCTTCTGCATCGGGCCGATGCACGCCTGTCAGCCATTGGCCTTCGGTACACGATTCGGTCGCTGCGTTGCCACGATGCTTGGCGAGGGTATTCGTGGGACGGTTCGCGGTGCGGTTGGCCAGTCCGATTGAGCTTGTCAACGGTGCGGGGAGAGTCGCGCCGCCGGAGAGGGCGAGCGGCAAGCCCTTAGGCTTGACGTAGCGTGGCATCGAAGTCATCGCTTTGGTGTGTCCCAACGTTAATGTGGTTGGCTTTGGCGTGCTTGCCATGATTAGCAATTGCCGCGAGATCGCAAACTGGAAGACGCGTCAGGTGATATCGATCTGGACGTCACGTGGCGTGGCGAGTTGGTTCAGCAAAGCAACCAATCGGTTTCGCAGCAAGTGTTTGTGCAGCAAGAGTATCTTTTGGGTCATCTGATCCGATACCTTGAAGCGAAGCATCAAATCAAAATGCGAAAGCGTCAGACGCAAGGCGCAATCCGGCAGCAACGTGGCGGCAAGCTGGATATCGATGGTCCAGTTACCATTGGCGATGATCGCTTCGTCACAGCAGAAGTCGGCGAGCCGGTCTGCAAGGAAGTGCATCAGTCGCGCAACTTGCGCTTGCTGTTGCGCCAGTTGCGCGAGGAACGGCGCGGACAAGCCAGAAAGCCTCTGCTCACGCGCCAATGTAGCCAACCGCAGTGTTTCCGGGCCACCTGCGTGAACCAGGGTATCGAAGTCTCCGGCGTAAGCATAATCGGGATCGCTTGCAAGCTTATTTTCGAGATGACATACGCTATCTGGCACATGATCTTCCGCTGGATTCGCTGCTGTGTCTTGCTGCCTCGATGCGTCGTGCTGCATGTCTTGAGGATCGGCCTTTGTCCCCGACGCGTTGACGTCTGCCAGCCCGCCGGACGATGCATCGCATTTTCCCAGTAGGCGCGCGGCCCGTTCATTGCGTTCACGTGCGACACGAAGCAACCTTTCATAATCGATGCCTGCGCGGCGCAGTTGGGGCGATACGCTATTCGCGGGCGCGTCGCGCCGACCCCGCCCCAATGCGACGTCGACAGCACCGTCACGCGCAATGGACAATGCATCCGCGCCATAAACTGAAGGACCACTGTTGGTGGCCACGTCTGACGGCGGCACGATGCGTGGACGAATGGGTTGGCTCACGCCTGCCTTCCAAGGTGGAGATATGCGCTGCGTCGCATCACGAACGTATGCGACGGTCTAAAAAAAGGCGAATCAAAGGGTGACGCGCCCCAGTGGACGCAATTCAACATGTTCGCCCAGCTCTTGATAAGAGAAGACCGGTAGCCACGCGATCCGGCTTTCAATCATCCGGCGCACATACCGGCGTATATCCATCGATGTCACCAATGCGATGTCATCGCGCGGCATGCTGCCCGCATAGGCGGTGATGCGCTCACATAAGGACTGGATTTGATCCGGTTGCAAGGCGAGGAAGTTGCCCGTCGGCGTTTGCTTGATCGACTGCCGGATATGCTGTTCGACATCGTTTCCGAACAGGACCGCGTCGAGCGTCGCGTTACCCCGGGCCGCCCGGTAGGCGACGTAACGGGACAGGTCGCCTCGCACGTATTCCGCAAGCATCAGCATATCTTTTTCTTTCGGACCCCATATAACAAGGCTTTCCATGATGCTGCGCGCGTTGCGGATAGACATCGACTCTTCGAGCAAGCGGCGCAGCACATCGGCGATCCTCTGAAGCGGCAAGGCTTTCTGCACTTCAGCCACCAATCCGGGGTAATCCGCCCCGAGTTGATCCAGGACCCACTGCGTTTCCTGAATGCCGACAAACAGGTGTGCACGAGCACGCAGTTGTGCGATTGTCTCGTTGGCAATGATTTCTTCGGACCGCCATACGGTGATTGTTGATGGCAATTGCCTTTCTCCGGCCCAATAGCCTTGCGACAATCCGCCCGCAGCCGGTCCCGGTTCGCAGGCGGCGGCTAATTGCGGGTCTGTCGCGGCGCCGGGGACCAACACCTTGCCGGCCGGGAGGGTTACCCGTGATGCTGGTACGTCGTGAATCAGGATTTCGTACGTATCGGCGGGCAAGTCTGCACCGGGCCACATCAGGATGCCGGGAAAGGGCAAGCCCAATAATTCCTGTAACTGCTGGCGTTGCGCATCGAATGCGTCGTTCAACAAGCTGGGCGACAGTCTGCCGATCAGGTCAGGAGACAATCGCACACCTAGCGCACTCGTGAATTGCGGCGCCTGTTTGAGAATGGATGGCGTATCCGCTTTTGCACCTGCTCGTTGCAACGCCGTGACCGACTCGCCGCGGGCGGGCTGCTTCCCGCCCTCTTTGTTCTTTAACTTATAGCCGCTAAACGCCAATACACTAGCCAGCAACAGGAACAAGGGCCAGGGGAAGCCCGGGACTGCGGCAAAGCCGCATAGCATGACCGCGGAGAAATAGAGCGCACGGGCATTGCCGGCGACTTGCATCAAGATTTCGTTGCCGAGGGAGCTGCCGCCATCCTGGCTTTCATCGGAGACACGGGTGATCATCACGCCCGCCGCGACGGAAATAAGCAAGGACGGAATTTGCGACACCATCGCGTCACCGATGGACAGGATGGAGAAGCGGTTTGCCGCCTCCCCCGCCGTCATGGCGTGATAGGCGACCCCAACGGCGATCCCGGCGACCATGTTGACGAGTGTAATGATCAGGCCTGCGATTGCATCACCCTTGACGAACTTCATGGCGCCGTCCATGCCGCCATAGAGCTGGCTCTCCACGGCAAGGCGCGCGCGTTTGCGGCGTGCTTCGTCCGCGGTCAGGATATTCGCGCGTAGATCGGCATCGATGCTCATTTGCTTTCCTGGCAGCGCGTCCAATGTGAAGCGGGCGCCTACCTCGGCAACCCGTTCCGACCCCTTAGCGATGACGATGAACTGCACCGTGGTGATGATCAGGAATACCACCAGTCCCACTACCAGATTGCCGCCGACGACGAGTTCCCCAAAGCTTTCGATGATCGTGCCCGCATCGGCATGCAGCAGGATCGATTTCGTTGAGGCGATGTTTAGCGAAAGCCGATAAAGCGTGGTGAATAACAGTATCGAAGGAAACGACGACAGCAGGGTGATCTGCGGGATATACAGTGTCACCATTAATAGCGTGACGCTGACGCATATATTGATCGACAGCAAGACGTCGATGGCGTCAGGCGGCAGCGGCAGAATCATTAAACAGATGATCGCGATCAACAGAAGCGCTACGCCTATTTCACCGCCACCCGGCAGTTTCAATGTCTTGAACATGCAAAGACTCCAACGAAGACGTTATAAGGAGATGTTAGAAATCGGCGCGGTGGGGATGGTTTCACCGGCGGCGTGCCGTGCCGTGCAATGAGGCGCGACGCTGTCAACCCATCGCAGGATGGCCGCCACCACTTCGAACATCGGTTCCGGTATGGCCGTGTTGGTATCAACGGCATGCAGCGCTCGGGCGACCGGCGGATTGGCGACGATCGGGATGTCATGCCGAGTGGCCAGGCGTCGTAGAAATGCCGCCTCGGCGTCGATGCCTTTCGCGAGCACGACCGGTAGTGGATATTCTTCAGGTGCGTAGCGGATTGCCACGGCATAGTGCGTGGGATTCACCACCAGGACATTCGCGCGCGCCACTGCCGCGGGTCGGGGATCACCGCGCATCAACTCCTTCGCGAGCTTCTTTCGTTCGCCTTTTATTTTTGGGTCACCGTCCGTATTTTTCCGTTCACGCTTGACCTCGTCCTTCGTCATTTTCTGCGAGTGCATGAATATCAAATGCTGCAATTTCCAATCCGTGGCGCCGATCACCAGGTAAATTAGGAAGGCGACGCCGATCAATTTGAGAAAAGCACTCCACAGCATCGCGGATAGTTGCGGCAAAGGTTGGTATAACGCATGCGTGACAATCGGAAAAAGATCGGTAATCGTTTTCCACAGGACGATGCCGAGAATAATGGCCTTGATCGTCATCTTTGCGATGTCGAGCAGGGATTTCCATGAGAAAAGGCGCTTGATGCCGCTGGCCGGGTTGACCGAACTGAGTTTGGGCATCACCGGCTCCATTGAAAACCGGACACCCACCTGCGTCATCGTTCCCGACACGGCTGCCAGCATGCCGATGACGGCAATAACGGTACTGATAACCGCACAGACACCCAGAATATGAAATAGCGCGGACATCATCGCCTGCGTGGATCGGTCTGTTGACATGAAACCCAGCGCAATGTCCAGTATCTGGCGCAGTACATCCAGTACATCGTTTCCCCCCAGTTGCAAGGCGACCAACGCCGCTAGCAGCAATGCGGCGGAGACCAGATCCTGACTCTTCGCGTTCGACCCCTTTTTGCGCGCGTCATCGAGTTTCTTCTGGGTTGGGGCTTCAGTTTTTTCGTCAGCCATCGTCGCTTTTCAATGCTGTCCTTGGGATAGTGGGCACGTTACCGAACTGCCTTGCCCATGCCGCTGCGTCGGGCGAAGCCGTGCGGGAATTCGCGAAGCCCGATCGGCGCAACGTCCTGCGTTTGCGTGACGCCGCGTTAGTGCAGGGCTCTGAGGGTATTGCGAATGGCCGATAGATTTCTGATCGCGTGGTATCGGTCGTGCGAAGCCGGGAAACGGCGCAAATGGATAATCGATGCCGGCTTCGCAAACGAGCGGGTCGCTTCGGATGCATGCATCTTGAAAAAACTCCCGCTTGCTACCTTTCGCTCGTCCGATCCACACCCCTCACGACCCTCGTCATTTTTAAGAGACTGGATATGAACGCGAAAACGGAATACAAGCAGTGCAGCCATGAACTGATCGGTGGCTTGATCGAAATTGTCCGAATGGCGGTGATTGATCAATTTCCGTCGCCACGACTAGACGTTGCCGATGTGTCGGCATTGCTGGACGCAATGCATGTGCTGCGGCCGACGCTGACGGAACTCAACCTGTTCGATGGGTTTGTACACGTGGTACGTGGCGAATGGCACGACGCTATCGCATTGTTCTCGACACTGGTGTCGCAGGACCGTTGCATGCCAGGCAGCCGTGCGATGCTTGTCTACTGCCTGAGTGCTAGCGGCAATTCGGATTGGAAGATCGAAGCCGAACAATTACTGCATCAAGATAAGCTGACCCCGGAAGCGCGTTCACTCGTCTATGCGGTCATCGCACGCAATGATATGGAGAAGGCCCGCGAAGATGCATACGCCACTGGCGAATTCAACGAGCCCGAATCGCTGAAGCGGTTACGTGACGACTACGCCAGTTATCCGATACACCAGCGCGAGTCGAGGACGAGGCACGATGTGCTTGGGCCACATAGCGCGAGTGGTGCGCCACAGGAGACCGGCATGCAACCGATGGAGACGATCACCAACAGCGACTACAGCCAATATCTGCGCCTGTGATCGGATGTATTCCATTTTATAGATAGGAGATTGATAATGGATGCCGCTCTTGGTGTGTCCCATTTGCACTCGGCACTGATGACGAAGGAGCCGGCCCTCGCCCCGGATGCCCATGGCACGCAATCGGTCCATGAGCAAATGCAGATCAAGGGCGAGCCGGAAATCGCGTCTCTCGCGCATCAGGGAAACAATTTCGCAGAGATGATGCGCACGTCGCGCGTAGGACCGTCCGCACCGACAGGTGACGCGGGAACGGTTATATCTAAACTCGTCGAGGGTGAGGATGAAGCCTTCACCTATGTGTCGAACGATATGCTGTACATGTTGAACAACGCGAACAGCATGTCGATGGGGGAACTGACCACCGCAATGACACAGGTGCAGGTAGAGGCCGCAAGCATGCAGGTCGATTTGCAGATGAAAATGAGCGTGGTCAACTCGTCCAAGGACGCGATCGAAACCTTGATGAAGAATCAATGATATGAGCGCTCCATTAAAGGCTTTCTCACATATGTTCGCCGATGACGTCGATGTGTCTTGCGACGTGGAGGCGATCGATTCTTTGGCATCCCGCCATCCTGCGCGCATGGTGATCAAGTCGCGTCGTGACGGCCCCATGGTTCGTGGCGTCGTTTTCGGCGCGGCGTTGGCGATGGCGTTGACGTTGAGCGGCTGCAAGAAGGAACTGTACGGCAACCTCGGCGAACGTGATTGCAACCAGATGGTTGCAGCGTTGCTCGAGGCAGGTATCGACGCGGAAAAGGTATCGCCGGACGGTGGCAAGACATGGAGCGCGAAGGTCGAGGAAGGTCAGATGGTCAAGGCGATGGATGTACTGCGCCAGGACGGTCTGCCGGCGAATCGCTACGACGATCTAGGCAAGGTTTTCAAGAAAGATGGCCTGGTCTCCACGCCCACCGAGGAACGGGTGCGCTTTATCTACGGCGTTTCCCAGGAGTTGTCGGACACATTGTCTAAGATCGATGGTGTGGTGGTGGCACGTGTTCACATCGTATTGCCGGATAACGATCCGCTTGCCAATGCCGTCAAGCCGTCGTCCGCCTCCGTATTCATCAAGTATCAGCCGGATGCCAATCTGGCGACGTTGACGCCTCAGATCAAGAATCTCGTGGTCCATAGTGTCGAGGGCCTGTCGTATGACCAAGTCAGTGTGACATCGGTGCCGGCCGACCCGATGGATGTCATTTCCGCCACGCACGCCGCCGATACGTGGTCACCGATGCGCATCGCCGTTGGCGTATTTCTGCTCGCCGGTATCGTTCTTTTGCTGACCATGCGCCGCAAGCCGAAGGACGGAACGACCCCCAGGGTGGGGAAAGGCCAGGGTAACGGCACGTCCTCGATGCCCGCGGGTCAACGGATGTCAGACGCGGCGGCGGGCGGTGAAACTGGCGGGGGGCAGGCGTCCCAACCGGGGGGCGCCGCGCCGCTTGGGGTGGCGGGACTGGTGCCGAAACTGGATGCGGGCAGGCTTGCGGCGGCCTTGCCCGGCAATCTTTTCAAACGGGACGACGCGGCCGATTCACGCTAGCCGCGCGCGATATGGACTAAACGGTTGCGAATGGTGGCGGTGAACAATGGCGACGACAGTAGAGGAGTGGCGGGAATCGCAGCCCGCCTGGGCGGATCGCGACGACGCGCCCTGTCGCGATGCCGATGGTGGCCATGACGAGTGGGCGCGAGACGCGGCGGGCCCGAATGACCAGCACGTCGCCGACAGATCGGATCGGGGCGATATGCCGCTTGACGACGCACACTTGTCAGGTGGCAACGCGGACACGACGGTATCGGCAAACGATCAACCGCCATGCCAGGCGAGACGATTGCTTTCCTGCATGCGTCACTACCATGCGAATCGTGAGGCGCTGTTCGATTGGATCGATCCGAGCTGGCTGATGCCGGAAGGCGCTGCGAATACGTCGATGCATTGGCTGCTGGCATGGCCCGAAGCATTGCAACGGTCACGCAGCGCGTTGCGGGAACGGGCTTGCGCGGTGGAGCAGTGGTTAGGCGCCAGTGGTTTCCCGCCGCCAGGGATCGATCGCTTCACCACGTCGGTGTCACGTATCGCGGCGCTACATCTGGACGATGCATTGCGCGCCCTGCGACTGAGGGCATTGCATTTTCGGCGTGCCGAGCTGCGCTACTGGGTTGACCGGGAGAGTCGCGTCACGCTGGGGCAATGGCTTGGCGGCGATACCTCGACGACCGTTCGCTGGTTGTTGCAACAGGCGCATGCGCCGGCAGTGCCGCCACTGATGCGGGAGCATGGCATGCCGCCTCTCGACGAGATAAACGATGTCGCGCTGGCGTGGGAAGGCTTCGCGCTCTTTGCCGCAGGTGGGTTTTGCGAGCGATTCGAACCGATGGCGTTGCTGCGGTTCATGTGGTCGCGAGATGTGCCGACGCTGCCGTGGGTGCATGCGTACGCGGTCGATAATCCGAACGCGCATCGGCATGACGGCTTCCGTGTCATCGATCAATTGCAGCCTTTCTTTGGGGAGCAGACATGGTTATTTGGCTAAGGCGTGCCGGCCTGGAAGGGTGCGGCGACGACGTACCGCAGGGTATTGGCATCGACGACGATATCGTACCGCGCGACGCGGTATCGCGTGTTGTCGCATTGGACGAGGGCTATCTGGCCCTGGAGCGATCGTATCGGGTGGTGCTGGCCGACGCGCATGGAAAGGCTAATGCGGTGCGCGAAGCGGCGGCCAGGGATGCCTGCGACATGCATGCGGAGGCACAGCAAGCATTCGATGCGGCGCGCGAGCGCGGCTTCGAAGCCGGGCGGCATGAGGCATTAGCGCAATGGTATGAACATACCTCGAAGATGCTGGCCTCACGCCGTGAGGTCCAGATGGCGGTGCATCAACGCGTTGCGGATCTGGTCGTCGCAGCGGTGGAGCGGATCGTGGCGGACCAGCCGCCCGCCGTGCTTTTCGGACAGGCACGACAAGCCGTGGAACGCATCATAGACGACAACAGCACATTGCGTATTCGCGTGCATCCGGAGGAATACGACGCGGCTGCCAATGCTTTCAACGATGCTGCCGTTGCATGGCGCGCGCGTGGCCGTTCCGTCAGCGTCGACGTGACGGCAGACCGTTCGTTGATGCCGGGCAGTTGTATCTGCGACAGTGACCTTGGCTCCCTCGATGCGAGCCTGTCAGTACAACTAGAAGCGGTGCGGGCGGCGGTGACACGTGCGGTTGACCAGCACCCGCCCCATGATGACGACGGCGGCACGGATGAACCATGGCAAGTAGGAACATGGGGACACATGCCATCGCCGTCAACGCTATGTCCGGCGCCGCCTCTCTCCAAGGAGCAGATGCAAGGAGCCTTCGCATGACGATGCGGGACCGCGATGAAATCGATCGTGTCGACGATGCTGGCACGGAACCTGATACGACGCAACGCGCCAATCCGCGCGCCGGCATCCACGCGCAGCCGGGCGGCCGACGCCACGCGTCGTCGGGCGCCGGCGATATCAAGGTCCAAGCGCAACTCGCCCGCTTGACGGACGCGATTGCCTGGGAGTTGGACGCACGGCCTGGTTTGACCACCAAGGGCAAGGTGTTGGAGGTGATTGGGACGCTGATTCGAATCGTTGGCGTCGACGTCCGCATGGGTGAGTTGTGTGAACTTCGGGCGCCTGACGGGCAACTGCTGCAACAGGCGGAGGTGGTTGGTTTCTCGCGCGATACGGCGTTGTTGTCACCATTCGGTCGTGTCTCCGACGTCTCCCGTGATACGCAGGTCGTGCCGCTGCGCCGACCGTTGACTATTCCGGTGGGCAATCCTTTGTTCGGGCGTGTGGTGGACAGTTTGGGGCGGCCGATTGACGGCAAGGGCCCAATCGATGCCACGGAGACGCGGCCCATCCACGCGGACCCGCCAAATGCGATGAGTCGTCCTTTGTTGAAGTCCCCCTTGTTCACGGGCGTGCGCGCGGTGGATGCGATGTTGACACTCGGGAAAGGGCAACGGATGGGGATCTTTGCGCCGGCCGGGGTGGGCAAGAGCACGCTGATGGGCATGTTCGCACGCGGCACGAAGTGTGATTTGAACGTCATTGCACTGATTGGGGAACGGGGGCGGGAAGTGCGCGAATTCGTCGAGGACATCCTGGGGCCGGAGGGCATGGCGCGATCGATCGTTGTCTGCGCGACGTCTGATCGCTCCTCGATCGAACGCGTCAAGGCGGCGTATGCGGCGACCGCCATCGCGGAATACTTTCGTGATCAGGGAAAGAGTGTATTGCTGATGATGGATTCATTGACGCGGTTTGCCCGGGCACAACGCGAGATCGGCCTAGCCGCGGGTGAGCCTCCGGCACGGCGAGGATTCCCGCCATCGATCTTCGCGGAGCTGCCGCGATTATTGGAGCGCGCGGGGTTATCCGAACACGGTGCCATTACCGCGTTGTACACGGTCCTTGCGGAAGACGAGACCGGTGGTGATCCGATCGCGGAAGAAGTCCGGGGCATTCTCGATGGCCATATGATCCTATCCCGTGATATCGCCGCACGGAATCAGTATCCCGCGATCGATGTTGGCGCGAGTTTGTCACGTGTCATGCCGCAAGTGGCTGGTCGGCGGCAATGCGACGCCGCTGGTCATGTGCGGCGTCTGATGGCGAAACACCGCGATATCGAAACATTGATTCAGTTAGGTGAATATCGCGAGGGCGCGGACCCGGTGGCCGACGAAGCGGTCCGGAAGCAAGAGCCGATCCGTCAATTTCTCAGTCAGCGCACCGACGAATCGAGTGTGCCTGAACAGACGTTTGATTGGTTGGACAGGTTGCATCAGGTTTGACGAACAGGGAGCGTGCAATGGCAGTGCAGCAAGAAGAACGCCGCAGCCGACGGGTGCCACCGAAGGGTGACCGGGGCCGCGAAGTCAAGGGTTTTCACGTCGTGATGCAACGCCTGGAGAGGTTGGCACGGACACTGCGCGAGACACTGGCCACCGAGCGCGCCGCACTGGTTGATGCACGAACATGTGAAAGCGAGCAGCGTGCGCGTATAGAGGACGCGGAGGGCGAACTCGCGGGCGTGGACGCGCGCATCGACATGCTGCTGAGCGGCGCTCAGGCGGTGCGGATCGACGATGTATTGGCTTGGCAGGATCAACGCATGACCCAGGCGAAGAAGAAGGATGCGTTGGTCGCTGATCTGCCTCGCCTCGAAGCGGTAGTGCAGGCGTGCGAGGCCGATGTCGCGCGGACACAGCGTGCGATCTTGCAAAACGAGGCACGACTGGACGTGTGTCGCAAACGCATCGACGCCTTGCATCTGGCGGCCCAACGGGTCGAGGATGACGTCGCGGATGACGAGGCCGAAGAGGGGGCCGTGGTGCGCTATATCGCGCGGCAGCACGCCGCACGCATCGCGGAGGCGATGGGATGAACGCCTTGAACGCGGGCATTCCGCAATGGGGCGGGACGTTCATGCAGTTTTTCACAATGGTGGCACTGTGCGGCCTGCGCTTGATGTTGATCATGATCATCTTCCCGCCTACCGGCGACAAGGTCCTGCAGGGCACGATCCGCAACGGCTTGGTCGTATTATGGAGCGCTTTCATCGCACTCGGTCAGCAAGCCATGCTGCCTGAGCTGCATGGCTGGCATCTTGTGTTTCTCTGCATCAAGGAGGCGGTGATCGGATTGTTGATGGCGTTCGTCGTGTCGCCGGTGTTCTGGGTGGCTGAGGCAGTAGGTACCTACGTCGATGACTTGACCGGTTATAACAACGTCCAGATGAGCAACCCCAGCCAAGGGCAGCAAACGACGATTACGTCCACCTTGATGAGTCAATGCGCAATTGTGGCGTTCTGGACATTGGGTGGCATGACGTTTTTGCTCGGCGCGTTGTACCAATCATACGGATGGTGGCCCCTGGAGAGCGCGACACCGGTGCCGGCCGCGGTTCTTGCGACGTTTGCAATACATGCCACCGATTCACTGATGGTTACCGTTGCGAAGCTCGCGGCGCCGTGCGTGATGCTGCTGCTGTTGGTCGACTTCGGCCTCGGGCTTGTCGGAAAGACTGCGCAGAAGCTTGAATTGAATGCATTGGCGCATCCGATCAAGGGTGCGTTGGCCGTGCTGATGCTGGCGCTGATGATCGGTATCTTCATTGCACAGGTCCGTGATCAAGTGTCGTTGGTCCATGTCGCGGCGCAGTTGCATGGCGCACCTGGGTTGAATGGCGCTGACGCCCATGACGCCCATGACGCCCATGACGGCGGTGATGGTGACGTGCAACCCATCGATCGCGGTGCGCGGCCCCGTTCCGGGATGGTGGGGAATGCAAATGGTTGGTAGCAGGCTAACGGAGAACGGGATGAATATCGAATCGCCCCAGGCTGTTCCGGCAAATGCGTCCTGGCCGTTGGCGGAGTCGCCTCTGACGGTATCCGCGCAAGGCGCATCGACGTCCTTGCGCGCGGTGGGGTCGGAGTGTGGCATCCATTCGGTCGCGCATGCTTATCTGGATATCGTCAAACGCTATGTAAGCGGTGCATTAGACGCGCGGACATCGGGCATTTCGCCTTGTGCGGCATTGCCGTCTGGCGTGTGCTTCCACGGTCCGATCACCGAGAGCGATTGCATCGCACGACTCGCCGATGCTGATCGGGTCTTTGCACCGTGGCTGAGCGCCGCCGGCAAGACCGCGGCGGAAGTGGCGGGTTTTGCTCCGGCAAAGATCGCCGTGTCGTTGAATCATATGCATCACGAATCACGATGTCTGACGATGTCGGAAGGGGCGCTGCTCGACAATGTGATCGAACTCGCCGAGGACGTAATCGCGCGGCGAATCCCTGGCGATTTCATCGAGACGGGTGTCTGGCGCGGTGGCATGACGATCTTGATGCGCGCGGCGTTGGCGGCGTTTCGCGATCCTGCCCGGCGCGTCTGGGTGGCGGATTCCTTTGCTGGATTGCCGTCGCCAGACCCGGCCGTACATCTTCGTGATGCCGTCTGGAACCATGTGATGGGCCTGGCGAAATGTCTGGAATCCGACATTGATGCGGTCCGTGCGGCATTTGCTCGAGCAGGGCTGCTGGATGACCGTGTTTGCTTTCTGAAGGGCTGGTTCAACGAGACGTTGCCGAATGCACCCACCGGGCCTCTTGCGCTGATGCGTCTCGATGGTGATTGGCATGACTCGACACGCGATGCGCTGGAGGCATTGTATCCGCGCCTGTCGCCGGGTGGTGCCGTGATCATCGACGACTACGGCCTGCCCACTGGCTGTGCACAGGCTGTCGATCTATTCCGTTGCCAACATCGGATCACCGCGCCATTGATTCGTGTCAATCGTCAAGCCGTCTACTGGCGTAAGCCGTTGCCGATCGCGGACGCGTCATCGCAAACAGGCGCATGTCCATTGCGTCCGGAAAAGGGGTAAAAAGATGACAGCCTTGCTCGCCGGTCGTCCGTGGGGGCCTGACATGCGTACGTCACGTACAATGCGCTTTCCCGTTGGCGCGGAGCGGGCGATTACTTCGCAAGAAACGCCAACGCTGTCCGCTCGGCTTGACGACATGTGCGCGCGATTGAACGCCTGCTACGTGCCACCGGTGTCGCCGGCGATTGTTGAATTATGCATCCTGTCCGGCAGGGCGCGACAGACCGTTTGCTTTGTGTTCGGGGACCGGATTTCTATCAAGTGGAATATTGAAAACGCGTCCATCACGGACGAGGTGCCGTCCGGGGCAGCGCGATCGACGATTACGCTTGTAGAGCCCGTATTCGCGATCCTGCTCGATGCGCCGGATCGATTCGACCCCCGCCACCCGGACTGTGTCGCGCTGGGAGGCATCCGCATTGACCAGACGCCTTGGCCGGCAGCGTATTTCTTGCAATTGCTGAAGCGACCGAGCGTCACGCAGCGTGACGCCTTGCAACGCGCCGTGTCTCGCGCGCCGTTTTCACTTTCTGCCGTGGATCAAAGAGGGTGTGGGTCCGCGACTAGGACCGAGGTGGAATACGCGGTGCATGATGCAATCGCTGCGAGTCGCCCGCTCGTCCTGCGCAATCTGCTGCGCTGGCCGGAAACACGCTGGACAGTGAACGATTGGCGTGACCGTGAGGCGCAGACAGCGCTAGGAATCAGCGTTGGTGGTCACGTCTGTCGTACCGTGAAAGCGTTCATCGATGCCTGCTTTCCGGATAGTCGCGAAGGCTTGCGCGACAACGATATCGCCCGCGACCCTGCCGCCACGGCCGGATGGGCCGATAGTGCCTTGTCTCCGGGCGCCGCGGCGACGCGCGTTCGACAGCCGCTTTATACCGGAGGCTGCGCGCTTCCGCCGCAATGGGAGGAACGCTTCGCGATGCCGCTGTTTTCTCCCAAGGTGTTCGGGCCCGCGCAGTGGTGGTTCGGCGCATGGCACGGCGACGCGTTGGCAACACGCTTGCATTGTGATACCGAGAATTCGTTTCTTGCCCAGCTCATGGGCCGCAAACGCATCCGACTTTATGGTCCGGCACAGGCCGCGTTGCTCTATGCGATGGACGCTTTCAATGCGTTTCGCCCGTGCCGCGTCGATGTACAGCATCCTGATCTTGTGCGTTTTCCGGAATTCACCAAGGCGCGAGGGGTGGATGTCCTGATCGAACCAGGCGATCTTCTGGTCATACCCACCGGATGGTTTCATTGCGTATGGGCGATTGACGACACGATGTCGATCAGCCGATTCCTTTCGGATCTGAATGTTCCCGGGCGTGACACGGTTTAAGGCGTTGCCGTACCTGCTTCGTAGCATCGATCGGTGAAAGCAGAAGCAGGGGGGACGTGCGCTACCTATCGCGCGCCGTATTTTATTTCGGTACGCCACGTACACATCCTGTCTGTCAAAGGCTGAATAACGGCATGACGCGGACCCGCTTGTCTCCGCCCGACGTCGTCGGGCGATCAGCCTTAAAGACCGAACATCCCAAGAAGACCCCCTAATACATTGCCGACCTGATTCATGCCCCACTCGAAGTTATCTTGGTTTGTGCCGTCCTTGTTCACATGTGAATCATTGGTGGTCTGGAGCATATGTCCATCTTGCTGAAACTGCGAATAGCCGTTTTTCTCGAAATCTTGCAGTTCCCCCGCCTCGGTACCGTGACGCGCTTCATTATCGGATGTGAAGCCTTCGATGTCGTGGTCACCAGCGGCACTGCCACGGTCGGTACCATCATAGGCTTTGTCCGTATCGATAAAATCGACGACTTCCGAGGCCCGATAGGCGGCGTCGGGATCGTGTTGCCAATCGCCAACCTGTTTGTCCAGGTTGTCACGCACCCTACTCTGATTGCCGAGATTCTTTAGCGTCGGGTCATCGTCGATGATCTGCTGCGCGGAGCGGGTGTCCCCGTCGGGACGCTTGTCATCGGCTTTTGGTACAGGCGTGCCGTCGCCACTGCCACCGCCCAGGATGGAAGACCAGTCGACGCTTTGCATCTGGGTTGACGCATTGTTGTAAACCCCCTGGACCGACGAAATAATCGAATTGGTTATGTCGTCCGAGCCGCTCATGTCCGCCGCGAATACACTGCTGTAATCGAAGCCGGGGGCGCCAAAAGTTGAATAATCCGGCGTGACCATATCACCCATTCATACACCTCATGAGAGAAATGAAGAACGTTCCAACGCAAGATTGAAACGGCTAGCCGTCGTGCCGTCCGATCACGTTCTGTCGGCGGCCGTGCAGGAACAGCACCAGGCTCATGAAAGGTAAAGAAAGGGGAAGTGAAGATTGCACGCGTGCACGAAGGGGCTGCGCGGCGCGCGAAGATTGGACGGTGGTGCGGTGAAAAGATCGCTGCGTCGTCAGAGCGTGCATCGCGCCACTGCGAAGCGCACGTCAGGCTCGTTGCGTTCCGCCTGCCGTTTGGTATTGTCGCGATAGTCGCCGGCAACGAGCGTCGCGCCGTTGTCCTGTTGCTTGATCACGATGTCCCAGCCGTTCGATCGAATCAATTGCGCCGGGCCGCGTGGCGTGTCGACATTTTGCGCGCGCGTAAACAATCGTTGCCCCATGCATCGGGCCACGTCGTCGGCCTGACGTGACGACTGCAGGTAGATCGGTGGCAATTCGGTAAGTGGCGCGCTGCTCATCACCGGGTTACCCGACGTCGCGGCGGGTGGCGTACTGCCACATGCCGAAAGCAGCGTGGCCATGATGACCAGGATGCCGGACGCAAACGATGTGGTGGCGGCCCAGTGCGTGGCATGGCTGCGTACGGTTGGGAAATGACAGGTCATGGCGTGGTCTAGGCAATGGCAATACGGCTCGCGGGCCGCTGGACACGTTCTGAATGACGTGGTGACGATATTCTACGTGACGATATGACGTTTGGGGCGGCGCTTTATGCCTCGACATTGCTTGTGCCCGCCGTAAGACCTTGCCGGCGCGAATGCTGCGCCGCGATAATGTCTACGTTACCTGATTTATGAATGGTTATCGCCTGCCAATTCAATCCGCGATTTCTGTTCCGGGCTGCCGTTGACATAGTATTTCCTTGCCCATGCGCCATCGGTTGCCAAGTGCAGTCGTGATGATGTCGACGGCGTGCCATTGTTGCGCTCGGTCAGCGCGATGGCACGCGCGCGGTAATGCTCGTAGAGTCGCAGGAATTCAGCAAGGTAGATTGCCGCAACGCGCTTATCCCGAATTTCCAGCAGGTTCTCATCGTTGTAGCGCTCGGAATTCTTGCTCATATTTGCCGAACCAGTATAAACAACGGGGTCGTTGCCATCGGCGTCCACGATGACGAACTTGTGATGAATGATCACCGGCGTATAAGGCGGCGCCTTCGCGCCGGGGAAGCGTTGCCACTCGGGTAGAAAGCCGTCGGGGGCCGTGTCCTGGGTAAAGTGCGCCGCATCAATGACATCGCGCTGCCGCTGGCTGCGATGGTAGAGCGCCATGTTTGCAAGCGCCGAAGCGTTCAACGGTGCCGATTGCCCGCTGGCCTTGTCGTTTCCGCCCGCCTTCACCGGGCTAATGTGATTGACAAGGCCGAACATGGTCAGGCCTTTGTCACCGGCATCGAAACACGCCTGCCGCAGCGTGGCGTCGGTGGGCATGAACAGGCAGAACATGACAGAATGTTTCGCTTTGCCGATTGCCGTCACGATGGTGTCGATCTGATTGCGCGCATCGCCCGGCTCTGGCGAAAAGCAGGCGCGTATTCGGGCCGATCCCACGGTGACCGGATCTGACCAACCCGGTTCGGCATTGGCGGTTGCGGCAATGACGGGATTGCTCGCCAGCAATCGTGCTCGTTCGTTATAGAGCGCAGCGAGCGGTGGCGCATCGAAGACATGCAGGACGTTTGCCTGCTCCGTAAGGCCTTCCGTCGTGAAGTTTGCCGAACCGGCAAGCAGGCGCATCGGTTTCCCTGCGGCGTGCGGACCATCGGAGACGATGAACTTGTCGTGCATGATATGGGTTTTGTCTCGCGGCAATAGCGTGACGTTGCCTTCTAGCGTATCAATCGCCATCTGATTTGGCGATGTTGTCGCGGTCTGGCCTTTTTGTTTTCCCTGGTGTGCGTCGTAGACGATGGCAACCGCGTCTTTTCCATGGGCCTTGCCAAATGTCGATAGCGCGGGCAGTGCCCAGAGCGGATCAGTCAAGTGATAGACCGCCCCGACGGCGCGGCTTGCGCCTGACAGAATGGTATCGAATACGTGTTCCATGCCATTCGCGAGCCAGCCGCGCAATGCCAGCGTATCCTGCGCGTTGGGGGCCGTGCCCGGAGGAAGATGTAATGCCGCGATTTTCCGGGAAAATGCTTGCGAACTGACCACGGCACGGTTGAACCAGGTGCCGATACCGTCCACCGTATGAGAGGGCAGTGTCACACTGCATGTCGCCCTGTCCGATGTGCGGACGGTCAATGTGTCGGGCGTGCCGGTTACCGGGTACACGTCATAGCGGAACGTATGTTCGCGATCGGCGTCGTCGAAGCGCGCATCCCACCAACTGAATTTCTGGATGGGGGCGATGTTGCTCGGGGTGTCCGTGTTGACGGATCGGGTCTGCGCCACGTGCGTCGCGGCACCGAACGACAGACGATTTGGTAACCAACTGCTGCCGGCTCGGAGGCCATTCCGATCGTCTCGAAATCCGGGAGTGCGCTTGATGGCAAAACCGAGAAAATCCGGGTGCTGTGGCGCGTCAGGCCAGTCCAACGCAAGTAGAACAAGGGTCTGCGATAGATAGCTGCGGATTTTCACGCTCATGCCGGTACTCCTTCATTGCAGATTCATCAGTCTCGCGATGGGATATGACAAAAGTGCGACAAGCTGCGTCATGGGACAAGGGCCGAGTGCGGTGCCTCGCACATGTTGCCTGCGAAAGTGCTGCAGGGAAGATCGCATGCGGCATGCTTCACGGAAGGCAAGGCCGCCGGTACACCCGGAACACGGCGGCCATCCTGCGACAACAGCACGCTCCAGGCGACGGATCAGGGGAAAGACGACTGTCCGGACGCCGGATCAGCGTACGGGCCAGCGCCAGCGTGCGAAAACACCGAGCACTTCATAGATAAGCACCGCCAGGGCCGCGATGACAATGGCACCTTGTACGATGAAGGCGGTATTGGATGTTTGCAATCCGGCAATGATCACATCCCCCAGACTGGAAGCCGCGACGGTCGAACCAATTGTCGCCGTGCCAAGGTTGATGACGACCGCCAGCCGGACGCCGTGAAAAATCACAGGCCCCGCCAGCGGTAGCTCCACCTGCCAGAGCCTTTGCCATGCATTCATACCCATGCCAAAGGCGGCTTCGCGCGTCGCCTCCGGAATGCGTTGCAGCCCGGCCAGCGTACTTTCGAAGACAGGCAGCAGCCCATACAACGTCAGCGAGAATAATACCGGCTTGGCGCCGAAACCAAGCGCCGGCACGGCCAACGCCAGCACGGCGACCGGCGGAAAGGTCTGCGCGATGTTGGCGATACTTCGCGCAATCGGCAGGAAGTCCGCGGCAGGGGCGCGCGTCACGATAATTGCCGCGGTGATCGCGGTGCATCCACCGATGGCACTGGCCTCCACGACCAGCAGCAGATGGGCCATCGTCAGGTTCCAAAGGCTGTCGCGGTTGTAAATCGAGGGGGCGCCGTAGTCGGTGAGGGGCGCGAACCATGCCGCGAACCACTGCGGTTTTGTCAGGAATATCGCCAGCGCTGCAGCCAGCATCCCCAAGGCAGTCACGCGCAGGATCAGGACGGCCGTCGGCCTCACGCTCACGCGGGACGAACGGGCATGGGCCACATCGTCGGTATCGGTCTGACCGGAAAGGGTACGGGGGCCAGGGGGAGGCGTGCGGCGCGCGGTCATGGGCGACGATGGACGAGGTCAGTAAGGCGTTGCGGCGGCATCGTCTTGCGATGAGGAAGCCGCCGCGGCACGGTCGATGCGGTTATCGCTACTGCGACGCGAACCAGTGGTTAGATCACCATCGATGCGACTCATGTCCGCAAAAGCACTGAATAGGATTGATGCAAGCAACGCCAAGGCCAACGTTGGCATGGCGCCGAGCAAGACGAGGTCCGTGGCGGATTGCCCCAAGCCCTGGAAGATAAACGTGCCAAACCCGCCGCCGCCGATCAGGGCGCCCACAGCCGCCAGTCCGATGTTTTGCACCAGCACGATGCGAATGCCGCTGAGCAGCACAGGCAGGGCAAACGGAAATTCGATCATGCGGAGCCGTTGCCGCCGGGTCATACCCATCCCATTGGCAGCTTCAATCAATGTCTCCGGCACTTCGCCGATGCCGGTGACCACGCTCGCGGTCAGCGGCAGCAAGGAGTACAGGAAAAGGGCCAGAATGGCTGGGGCCATGCCGATACCGCGAACGCCGAGCGCAGCCATCGCCGGGCTATGCAGTGCGAGCCATCCAAGCGGCGCCATCAATAATCCGAAAAGCGCCATGCTTGGTATTGTCTGAACGATGTTCAACAGCGGCAGCATGAGGATGCGTAGCGCGGTGATGCGTGTGCAGGCAATCCCGAGTGGCATACCCACCACCAGCGCGGCGCCAACGGCGCCACCCACGATGCTCAGGTGGTGACGCGCTTCATGCCAGAAGGTGGTTGCCCGCGCGGCATATTCCTGCATCACGGAAAGGCGAGCCCAGGTACCAGCATGGAAAAGGAACGCGAGGACGGTGAGCACGCCGGCCAAAACAGCGAGCCGTTGCCAGGGAAGCAAGCTGTGTTTGGCCAGTGCATCGGTCACGAGGATCGAAAACGCGAACACCAAGGTCCACGCACCGGATCCCGGCGACACACGCGCAAACGTCTGGGTCGGGCTTACGAGCAATGCCGGCGCTTCACCAAGGGCGACGAGCACAGCCAGCAGCAACAACCCACCAACGGCGGCCCGTAGCCATGCCCCGCTGCGCAGGCATACGAATAGCAGGCACACGGCAAGGAGTACTGCTGTCAGGATCGTCGCGCCATGCCATGTGATGACGGGTAGGGGAGGCGGGGCCTGCGGCACCTGAAACAGGTTGCCGCCAGGGTCGGCCGAGATCGCGGCGGCTGCGTGATCGGAAAACGCTGGCGGCCAGGCGGAGGTCAAGGCCAGCAACGAGACCTCCTTGCCGGCGGTGATACGGTTTGCACGGAATAGCACGAAGGGCTGGCAAAATGCGGCGTAAGCGATAAGCAGTGTCAACAGCATGCCGACGCGGTCAAGCCGATCACGTGCGAATCTCGCCACCGCGGTTTGCGTGCGCGACCCGGACGCGTCGCGCCGCGTATTCCCAGGAACCGAAACGGTCACTTCAGCAGGCCCTTGGACTTCAGGTACGCGGCGGCGACGACTTCCGCCGGCTCGCCGTTGAGCTGTATGCGAGCGTTCAAGGCTTGTAGTGTCTTCAGATCAAGACCGGCAAATACCGGTTTCAGCCAGTCTGCGATCTGCGGATGTGCCTTGAGCACAGACTCCCGAATTACCGGCGCGGGTGCATACACCGGCTGCACGTGCTTGTTGTCGAGCAGGACGACGAGGCCGGCGGCAGCAATCCCACCATCGGTGCCATACACCATGGCCGCATTGACGCCATTGGTCTGTTCCGCAGCCGCTTTGATCGTGGCCGCGGTATCGCCCCCCGACAAAACAATCAATTGCGATGGCTTCAACGCGAACTGGTAGGCCTTCTCGAACGAAGGCAACGCAGAGGCACTATTGACGAATTCTGCTGACGCCGCCAACTTGGCATCGCTATCCTTGGCCCCGACCCACCGCGCAAAATCGTCGAGTGTCTTCAATTTGTGCGCACTGGCTGCCGCGCTGGTCACCGCAATACCCCAGATATTATCAGCGGGAGCGGGCGTCAGCCAGATAAGATGCTGGGGTGCATCGAGTGCTTTGGCGGTGGCATAGGACTTCGCGGGATCCTTCCACGCTGGGTCTGATGCCTTGTTATAAAAGAACGCGGCGTTACCGGTGTATTCCGGATACACATCGATTTCACCGGAGACCAGCGCTTTGCGCACGATCGGCGTGGCACCCAGACCGATCTTGTCGTTGACGGGCACACCATGCGCCTGCAGTGTCAACTTGATCATGTTGCCTAGCAAGCTACCCTCGGTATCGATCTTTGACGCCACCGTTACCGGCGTGTCATCCGCCGCCACGGCCGACAGGGGAAATGCGCCAATGCCAGATGCGAGCGACAGGCTTAATAAGACAGCAGACAGGGTAAGACGTGGCCGTGAGGTCATACGCGCTCCTTCGATTTCGCCGATATATCCACCTATCTTATCCGACTTGGACGTCAAACCGCCGAGGGTACGCTCCTGTTCCCGCGGGCACGGCTTTGGCACCGCGGCGGGCGGGCAAGAAAAAATCATGCGATGATCGCGCAGGCATCGGGTTTCCGTCAGGGAAACCGCATTATCAGGATAATGGAGTCGACATGCGTTTCTTGATCATTGGGGCGGGCGGTCTGGGTGGATATTTTGGTGCGAGGCTGGTGCAAAACGGGGCGGATGTCACGTTCCTGTTGCGCGAGCGTCGCGCCGGTCAGATTGCCGCGAATGGGCTGTCGGTACGGAGTGCACTGGGTGACGTGACGCTGCGCGATGTGCGGACGGTCAGTCGGGCACAACTTGCCGAGCGCGGTGCGGATGCGTCGCCGTACGACGTAATATTGGTGGGCTGCAAGGCCTACGATCTCGACGACACGATGGCGTCGTTCGCGCCCGCGGTCGGCCCGGATACGATGATCCTGCCGATACTGAACGGGATGTCCCATGTCCAGGCATTGCAGCAGCGTTTCGGTCCGGTGAATGTGCTGGGTGGGTATTGCAAGATTTCCGTCGCGCTGGACGCCGATGGCACTGTTGTGCATTACAACACGGGCCATCAATTGGCGTTTGGCGAATGGAATGGTGACGTGACGCCGCGTGTACAGGCGTTGGCGGATGCCATGGCGGGCGCGAATTTTAACAGCACGCTGTCGTCGCGCATCCAGGGCGAGATGTGGGAGAAGTGGGTGCAGATCGCCACGCTGGCCGGCATGACCTGTCTGATGCGCGGCCCGGTAGGCACGATCATCGAGAGTGGCGGCGAGGCATTCGCATCGGCGCTATGCGACGAATGCCTGTCTATTGCCGTGGCAAATGGTCAGCAGCCGTCCGATGAGGTGGTCAGGCGTATCCGCCGTACCGCAACGGACCCTACATCGACCGTGACGGCGTCGATGTGCAAGGATCTGGAGCGAGGCGCGCAGGTGGAAGCGCAGCATCTGATAGGCGATTTGATCGCGCGTCGCCCGGCGCATGCGACCTCGCTGACTGTGGCGACGCCCACGCTGCTGGATGTGGTTTTCCTGCATTTGAAAACTTACGAACGACGGCGTTTGGCCGTCTGACGTCGCGTGGTGTGCCACCCACACTGGTCAAGGAGGCGGTCAGAACGTTGTGCGTAAGCCGACGGTTGCGCTGCGGCTCATTTGGGGCGCGATACTCCGTACGACCGAGCTGGCGTAGCGAACCGTCTGGTTTGTCAGGTTGTCGCCGCGTAAATAGGCCAACCATTGCGTGCCGCTAACCTGGAAGCGATAGGTCAACGACAGGCCCACCGTCGTATAACCGCCGGTAATCGTGTCGTTTTTCGGCACCCGTGATTGCCCCCGCGCATGTATCACCGTTGCACGCGCACCGAATCGACCGTAGCCATAGGCAGCGCTCATCGTGATTCTCAGTGGTGAAATGCGCGGCAGGGGCTCACCAGTGGCAGCATTGCGCGCGCGCGTGTAGTCTGCGCCAAAGTCGAGATCCACATGATGTGGCCCTCGCGTGAAAACCCGTTTGGTGACACCGGCTTCCACCCCGTAGAATTCCGCCCGGACGCCCCGATACACCGCTTCGGCGAGTGATTGCGTGGCGTGATCGCATTCATGGTGATGGTGATCATGCGCGGCGTGGACATGCGCATGACCGTGCCCATGTCCATCGGCTATCTGTCTGCCCGTGGTGTATTCGGCCAAGTAATTTGAAAAGCGGCTGTAGAACACGCCAATGCTGGCTTTGTCCTGGCCGCTCGCGAAACGGAGGGCAAGATCGGTGGAGACCGATTTTTCTTTTTTCAGGTTGGCATTCCCGCGCAGATACTGGCCGGTTGCGTCGTGGGGACCATTCGCGTATAGCTCATAGAATGTGGGTGCGCGCTCGGAATACGCAAGGGATGAGGCGATCGACCACGTCGGCGCCAGATGATATAACGCGCCGAGCGAAACGCTGCCGTTGGTAAATGCGCGCTTCGATGCCCGGGAAAAACGCCTGTCGGTGGATGCGGCTGGTGACAACGTCACCCGTTCTATTCGACCACCCACGCTGAGTTTTAGTCGATCCGTCGCCTGCCATTCCTCGATACCGAATAGCGCTACGTGCGCGGTGCGGGTGGTTGGCACCATTGCGTGCGCGCCTGTCGTTGCGAACGTATATTGTCCAAACTGCATTCCTACCGCGCCATTGACCGGCCCGATAGGACGATGTCGCGCTTCCAGGCGTGCCTCGTATCCTCGGTTTCTAAACACGCCGTGTTCACGGTTGTTATCAAGCTCCCGATGCAAGTAGTCGGTTGCGGCAATGTCGATTTTCAAGCGCGTGAAAGGGCCGGAGAGATTGCGGAACTCGGATGCCCACGCGACGCGATCCTGTCGCATTCTCAGGCGTACGGTTGGTGCGGCAACCGATCCGTAGTGCGACTGATAGCCGTTGTAAGCCAAGCCCGCATAGCCATCGGCCCAGGTAACCGAGCCGCCGACACTGCCGCCTGACCATTGACCGTCGCTGTTCGGCAGCGTGCCGTTGGGCTGTGGCAGCGTCCTGGCATCGTCGGCGCGCTGTGCCGCGCTACGCGCAAAGCCCGGAATGCGCTGATCAGCCGACTTGCGGGTAAAGACATCCGCATGGAAATTCAGGCGACCATTGCCCGCTTCGATTTGCGCGGCACCGGCACGGGCGCGGTTACCCGACGTATAGTTGACATCGGTGATGCCGGTCACGCCGTCGATGGGTGCGCGTGGAATGCGATTGTCGATCGTATTGACCACGCCCCCCATGGCATTGCCACCGTAAAGAAGCGCGGCCGGTCCACGGACGATCTCGATCCGTTCCACCGAAAGCGGGTCCTGTGGCACCGCGTGATCGAAGGAAAGTGACGATGCGTCGAGGGCGGCAACGCCATTTTGCAGGATACGGATACGGTCCCCATCCATTCCGCGGATGATAGGGCGCCCCACCATTGGACCATAGCTGGTCGTAGAAATGCCGGGCAGACCGTTCAAGGTTTCACCCAGGGAGTGCGTTGCGCGTACCAGCAGAGTATCGCCGACGATGGCGGTAGCCGGTGAAATCAGTGCATTGTCACCCAAAGGATTCGCCGTCACGAAAATGGGCGACATATCCGGTTGGAGGGCCGTGCCCGCTGCCATGGTCGTCGCGTATCCCGGCGTTTTCTCTTCGCGCTCCTCCTGACCCGCGGTCGTCTCGGTTGCAGCGACGGCCCCCATGGGTCCCGACAACAGCAGGGCAACGGCAACACCCATGGCGGGAGAGGCGGTGGTTGACGGCATGAGACGCATTCCTTTCTTCGATCGATTCGGATAAACAATACGCAACCGATGAAGGATATGCATCCTGGCCGAGCGTTATAAGATAACGTTCGGACTGCATAGGAAAACATCCGATAGAAAATCGGAGGTCACATCTCACCTGTTGCCCGCGAGGGGCATCTTATAGCAAGGCGTGCGGTGAAGGTCCAACGTCAGGGCGATTCAGACTATCCTTCGTCTCTGTTGATTCGCACCAGGAAATAGCGTTTCGCATCTTCGACTTCTCGATATTCCGCGTTGGCCGGGCACGTGTGGTGCCCGGCCATTGGATGATCAGAATGTGGTGCGCAAACCCACGGTGACGCTGCGCCCCATCTGCGGCGCGATTTCGCGAACGACCGAGCTAGCGTAGCGCACATCCTGGTTCGTCAGGTTATCGCCGCGTAGATAAGCCAGCCACTGCGTGCTGCCAACATGGAAACGATAAGTCAGTGACACGCCAATGGTTGTGTATCCATCGGTAGGCGTGTCATTGGCAGGCACGCGCGCTTGACGCCAGGCATGGACCACGGTTGCCCGGGCACCGAATGGACCATAGCCATACGCGGTGCTGAACGTGACGCGCAATGGGGCGATACGTGGCAAAGGTTCACCATCATCCGCGTTTCGTGCGTGCGTGTAGTCGGCGTCGATGTCGATGTCCACATGGTGTGGGCCGTTTGCGAAGACGCGCTTGGTCATGCTCGCTTCCACCCCGTAGAACTCGGCACGCACGCCACGATACACCGCTTGGTTCAGGGCGTCGGCGGTACCGTTGGCCACGATCGCGCCGTCGTCGTCGACTTGATTGCCGGTGTTGTATTCGGTCAGGTAGTTCATGAAGCGGCTGTAAAACACACCGACGCTGCCTTTGTCCGGCCCGTTTGCGTAGCGCAGCGCCAGATCTGTCGACACCGATTTTTCTTTTTGCGCATTGCCGTTGCCGATCAGGTACTGGCCGGTGGCGTCGTGCGGCCCGTTGGCATACAGCTCATAGAACGTGGGCGCGCGTTCCGTGTAGGCGATATCGGCGGCAACCGCCCACGCCGGCGTCAATCGATACAGTCCCCCAAGCGAGACGCTGCCGGTCGTGAAGTTACGGTCCTCCGCGCTGGCAAACCGCTCATTTCCGGCCGCTGTGGGTGACAGCATGGTGCGCTCGACGCGACCGCCCAGGCTGACCTTCAAGCGTTGCGTGGCTTGCCATTCTTCGAGTCCGAACAGGGCGACGTTCGTCGTGCGCGTGGTGGGCACCAGTGCTTCGTCGCCGAGCGCCGAGAATGTGTTCTGGCTGAATTGCACCCCTATCGCGCCATCGAAGGGCCCGATCTTTTTATGTCGCGCCTCGATCCGGCCTTCATAACCGTGATTACGGAAAGTCGTGCCTGTAACGCCATCATCGATCTCTCGATGTTCGTAGTCGGTATAGCCGAAGTCGAATTTCACGCGCTCGATCGGGCCCTGCCGGTTCCTGACCTCGGACGCAAACGCAACGTGGTCCTGATGCATGCGCAAGCGCACCGTGTCCTCGGCCACGGAGCCGTAGTCTGATTGGAAGCCGTTATAGGAAAGACCGGCATAGCCATTCGCCCAGGTATAGGAGCCGCCTACCGCGCCGCCGGACCACCGTCCGTCACTATTGGGTAATTTGCCGTACGCTTGCGCTGTGTCAGGATCGTCCTGCGCACGTTGCGCGGCACTGTGGGCGTACCCCGGAATGCGTTCGTCGCTGGTCTTTCGCGCGAAGACATCGGCGTGGAAGTTAAACTGCCCGTTGCCACCTTCGATCTGTGCGGCACCGGCTCGCGCCTGGTTGCCGGATGTGTAGTTGACGTCGGTGGTGCCCGTGACGCCCTTGATCGGCTCGCGTGGAATACGATTGTCGATGGTATTGACGACGCCGCCAATGGCGTTGCCGCCGTACAGCAGCGCCGCGGGACCGCGAATGATTTCTACGCGCTCGACGGAGAGCGGGTCCTGCGGTACCGCGTGGTCGTAAGAGAGCGACGATGCATCGTATGCCGCCACGCCGTTTTGCAGCACGCGGATACGATCGCCGTCCATGCCGCGGATGATCGGTCGCCCCACCATCGGGCCATACGTCGTGGTCGATACACCTGGCAGACCATTCAACGTTTCACCCAGGGAACTGCTGTTGGCGCTGCGCAGCGTCAGTGCATCGCCGGAGACCGCGGTGGCCGGCGAGATCAATTCGCTGTCGCCGAGCGGATTGGCCGTCACGAAGACCTGCGATTGTGCTGTGTCGCCAACCGTGCCGGATGCGTCCCGTGCCGTGGCGGTGGTCGTGCCGGTCGTGCTTGTATCGGCCGCGTGAACGCTGGCGGCGTGTCCGGAAACCAACAGTGAAATAGCAATGCCGACGGCAGCGTGAAGGGGCGTGGGACGCGGAAAGAACGGGGTGGTCACGATGGGCTCAGTTTTCGATGGTTACAAAAATGCCGATGCGCCGACGACGCCGATGCAACAAATCCAGACCGAGTTGTGAAATGTTATATCATTTCAATTCGTGGGCCAGTTTTTTGCCCGGGGGCACACGCATGTGGCGCCCACGAGAATCAAGGTTGCCTATGGCATCTTAAAAATTCGTAAGGCAGACCAGCGCGTGATTGTTTCTCGACGCACGTCAAGCGAATGTAATAATATAACATTTCATTACGCTGACAATTATTTTCTTGGCCACCACGCGCGCGCATGGTGGCGGTGCTGCCACAAACCGTTCTCTCCTTACTAAGACCATGTCTTCTACACAGCATCCCCGCCGGTCATCCGGTGCCGCGACAATGCCAACACCGCTTACGGCTGATATGGCGGCAGCAGACCTGCGTCTGCCGGTAACTGTTTTATCCGGATTCCTCGGTGCGGGGAAAACTACCTTGCTGAATCACATCCTGCATAACCGCGAAGGGCGTCGTGTCGCGGTTATCGTCAACGATATGTCCGAAGTCAATATAGATGCGGCTGTCGTGCGCGGCGATGTGGTGGCTGCCCGGTCGACCGGGGCAGCGGAAGCACTTGCAGACGGCACCATGCCTGCGGTGAGCCGGACGAGCGAAAAGCTGGTGGAAATGAGCAACGGGTGCATCTGTTGCACACTGCGCGAAGATTTGTTGGTCGAAGTGGGGCGCCTTGCGCGTGAGGGACGTTTCGATCAACTGGTAATCGAGTCAACCGGGATCTCCGAGCCGTTGCCGGTTGCGGAGACTTTCACATTCGCCGACGAGCAAGGTGTGAGCTTGTCCGACATCGCGCGGCTTGACACCATGGTCACGGTTGTCGATGCGTGCAATTTCCTGCGCGACTATGCGTCGATGGACAGCTTGCGTGCACGCGGGGAGTCGATGGGAGAGGATGACGAGCGGACCGTCGTGGATTTGATGATCGAACAGATCGAGTTCTGTGACGTACTGGTGGTCAACAAGCTGGATCTGGTGGATGACGCGCAGCAGTTGCAATTGATCGGCATCTTGAAAGCATTGAACCCGCGCGCCCGAATTGAGGCGGCCCAGTTCGGACGCGTGGCGCTGGAGAAGGTGCTGGACACGGGGTTATTCGATTTTGAGGAGGCGAGCCGCGCGCCGGGATGGTTGCAGCAGTTGCGCGGTGAACACGTGCCGGAAAGCGAGACGTACGGCATAGGCAGTTTTGTTTACCGCGCGCGGCGGCCGTTTCATCCAGAACGTTTCTACAACACACTACAACGCGAATGGCCGGGCGTGGTGCGTTCAAAAGGGTGGTTCTGGCTGGCCAGTCGGCCCACGCTGTGTATGTCGTGGTCCCAGGCCGGTGCGGTCTGCCGTCACGGCGAAGCGGGATTGTGGTGGGCAGCCGTGCCGCGCGAGCAGTGGCCCGACGATGCCGAATCACGCGCGTCGATCGATGCCGATTGGGAGGCCGACGTCGGTGATGCCCGACAAGAGATCGTTCTGATTGGCACCCATCTCGATCAGGCCGGACTGCGCGCGATGTTGGATCGCTGTCTGCTCGACGATCGCGAGATGGCGAGCGGCCCGCAAGCGTGGCTGACCTATCCCGACCGATTCACCGGATAGTCGGCGGGACTTTGCTGTAGTGGCCTGACGTTGCTGAACGTCACGGATATCACATCCGCATCGATCCTGGCTCGCATGAAAGTAGCCGCCGCCGTGACGCGGCGCCGCAGTACAATCATGGAAGGTTTTTTTGATATATACGCATCGCGTTTAGCGAGGGCGTGATCTTTCACTTCCAAACGGTTGTTTAATGCGAGAGCAGTTGGATGGCGGCACCCGTGCGATGGCATTGCTTCGTCATCCCGCATTCTGTCGATTCTGGTGCGCTCGTGCACTGACGTCGCTATCGTTTCAGATGCTGTCTGTCGCCATTGGTTGGCAGATGTATGCGTTGACGCATAGCGCGTTCGCATTAGGCATGGTCGGCTTCTGTCAATTTCTGCCGATGTTTCTACTGACCTTCGTCGTTGGGCATGTGGCGGATCGCTACGACCGGCGACGCATCGCTGCAATCTGCCAGGCGCTCCAAGGCGTTGGCGCGGGTGTGGTCGGCCTTGCGAGTGTTGCCGGGTGGCTCACGCCAATCGGTCTTTTCATGCTTGCCGGGTTCGTTGGCGGCGTTCGCGCTTTCGAGTCACCTTCGCTATCAGCGCTTCTGCCGCGTCTGATCGAACGGGCGCAACTCGCTAGTGCCACGGCGTTTTCCGCATCGGCGAATCAGGCGGCGCAAATTCTGGGACCGGCATTTGGCGGCTTGCTGTATCTGGCCGGTGCTCCCACCGTATACGCGGTCTGTTGCATGTGCTTTTTCGGGGCGGCAATCTGTGTCGGCGGCATTCGCACCTATCAGGGATCGGCGGTGGCGGCAAAGCCGAAGTTCACGCTGGCGTCGCTGTTCGGTGGGCTGTCGTTCATCCGCCGCGAGAAGGTGATTCTGGGGGCATTGTCATTGGACTTGTTTGCCGTCCTGTTCGGCGGTGCGACTGCGTTATTGCCCGTTTATGCGCATGATGTTCTGCACGCCGGCCCGATCGGTCTGGGCGCGTTGCGCTCGGCGCCCGCGGTAGGGGCGCTGCTGGGTACGATATGGCTTGCGCGGTCTCCCTTGCGCGACAGGCCCGGGAGGACGATGGTGATCGGCGTAGGCGTTTTTGGCGTGGCGACGGTCTTATTCGGCATATCGCATGACTTTGTGCTGTCGCTAGCGGCGCTATTCGTGTTGGGACTGGCCGATACGATCAGCGTCGTTGTGCGTACGGCGCTGGTGCAACTGCGGACACCCGATGACATGCTGGGTCGCGTCAGCGCAGTGAACTCACTGTTTATCGGCACATCGAATCAATTGGGCGAATTCGAATCAGGCGTTGCTGCCGCATGGCTGGGCACGAAGGCGGCGGTGATATCCGGCGGCATTGCCACCCTGGTCGTGGCGGTGCTGTGGCCGAAATTGTTTCCGGCATTGTATCGGACGGGATCGCTCTATGATCGACCGAAGAATGATGCTATCTGATTGATGCGATTCTGCAGGGTGTTACTGTATTAGAACCCGACGAAAATGCCTACCGTGCGTGCGGTAGTCCGTCCACCCTTGTTGATAAGACGAAGACCCGGCGAATCGTCGGTCGTCGATGTCGGAGACGGGAGCGCGGGTACCGAAGCCCAATTGGTTGGCGGCAAAGGCAAGATGTCATTGCCTGTCACGGTATCGATGAATCTTCCCGTCACGCCGATCGGCATCACGCCTTTAGGCCGGCCCTGGAAATTCGGGGGCAGAGGCCCCACTGGTGCCTGCGTAAGGTTCACCTTTTCTACCTTTATCTCGGATTCTCCCACTGCCGTCCCGGCCGAATGCGAAAGAGACGCTGCATTGCTCCCGGACACGCTAGTCGTCATTCCGAGCGTTCGTTTTGTCTTCACCATACCACTTTCGCTTTTTATGATCGGCGAGGACGCAACGGTGGCATTCGCTCCTGCGCTGCTGACGATGTCCGCTTCCAGTTCCGCGATTCGGCGCTGGTACCAGTCTTGAACACATCCATTATCTCGGCAATGCGTTTGTCGCCACCGCCACTCATGATCACGAACCGCCGCGATCGCACGTTTATCCACGGCTGTGGCATAGGCCGTCGCGTAGCGCGACGCCAAGGTATCGTCCAATGCAGATAGGTGCGAGTCGCGACAAACGGCCTTCTCGGAAAAGGACGCGGCGTTATTGCAGTTGAAACTGGCAGCGTGCACCGACGTCATGAGGAGCACGCCAAGGAGCGCGCCGATGCATCGTACTGGAACAGCAATTGGTGAGCCGTGTGTCATGGTGATCGACCTTGCCGGTTGCGCGTGGTGTGTATCTATGTGTCGCTGTAAAAGCGATTTTTTAGTGCGCCGTTCACTGGCCTCGCTTTCCGCGTTGTCTCGGGCGATTGCCAGTCGCCCGCCGAGTCAAGTTTTTAGTAGACGCTAGTGTCTATTATTTTATATTTAGACAATATTGTCTAGTCCGTGCGCGACGCATCGGACGCGGTCACTTGCTGCCGTGTGCCGTTGCTTGTTGCTAAGTTGCGACGACATTAAATGTCTGACCCGGAAAGGCGACAAATTGGTCTAATATATTTCTAGACAATTTTGTCGCATTGAAGCGTGCGGACGGGGGAAAAATGTCAATGACACGTGCTTTGGATCGATCGCTCGATAAACCGTTCGAGATGGGGGCGAAGTATGTGTTCGTGATGTCGCCGCGTCTCGGCGATTCGCTGATTTCGATGGTGATCGTAGAAAATTTTCTGCGACGCGGCCACTTCATAAAAGTCATCAGTGATCAAATTCATGCGTTGCGACAGTGGTTTCCAACGGTCGATGTAATGCCCGTCCCGGATGAAAAGGACATGCCTGACGCTTTTCGAGATTGCGATGTCATTCTCCATGCCTATGACGCGGACAGATTAGCTGGCACGCCGGAGGGGCCGGCACGGGTCGTGGTGATGGACGAGTGGCCCGTATATCGACAAGTAAAGAACATGGTCGATATCCAGATTGATATTTGCAGGGAACGCTTTGGTATTTCAGATGCGATTCGTTCGAACGGCATGAAAGTGCCTGATCAGCGACGATCGTATCGCGACTCGAATCTTGTATTGATCCACCCCGTTGCGAGCGATCAGCACAAGAGTTGGCGGCCGCAGCGTTTCGTCAATGTGGCGCTTCAACTGCAGCGCCGCGGTTTTTCCCCTGAGTTCCTTGTGCCGCTCTCAGCGTTGTCGGATTGGCAATGGGTGATCAGCTATGGCATTCCGCTGCGCGCTTATCCATCGTTGCATGAGGTAGCTGAACGCGTTGCGATGTCGGCATGGGTGATAGGTAACGATTCAGGCATCGGGCATCTGGCCTCCAGTCTGGGCATTCCAGCCGTTTCCCTGGCCATGCGTCGGAGTATTGCAAAACGATGGCAACCGGGCTGGGCGCCCTCGACGGTCATCGTGCCGCCGCAACTGATGCCTGGACGGTTTTTAAAAGAGAAAACGTGGAAATACCTTCTCATGCCGTCGCAGGTACTTACCGCTTTTGATCGACTTCGGGAGGAATGTGCGGCCAGGGCGTCGGCGATGCGGCTGAATTCCGCAGGCACGCTTGCAGAGTAGCGCCGTGCCGCGTGAACAGAGGGATGCGATAGGGCCGTGTCGTCATTGCATTCCGCCGGTGTTATATGATGACGTGCTTTGCATTATTGCTTGGCACCATGCATTTGCCGATGGAAAGTGGGATATGGGCATACGGTGATACGCCTGGTTTTTATTGGCAACGTTCTTACTACCTATCAGGAGCGCGCCGCGATGCAACACGACGGTACAAGAATAGACGCGGGATCGACGGCCGAAGCGTCTAAGCGGGCCTTTGCAACGCCGCTTGCGCTATATCGTGTTTTAAGGCGGCTATGGGCGGCTGATACGGCAAGCCCGTCAGGTGCGTGGGCGTTGGCAAATCCCGCTCGGAATCATTGCAGTGTCACCTCGCTGCTCGTACAGGATCATTTCGGTGGTGCGTTGCTGAAAACGCGGACTAGCGGTGGTACCCATTTCTACAACGTGATTGATGGAACCAAATGGGACCTGACTGTCTCGCAATTCGCTGAACCGATTCCCTATGAGGACTTGCCTGCCACGCGGGACGAGGCACTCGGCGATTGTTCCGTTGCCAAATACGAGTTGCTCGCCGGGCGCTTGACAGCGGCGATGGGATAAGCGTTGCGCGGAAAACTGGAAGCCAGCCTGCATATTATGAGATAAGACCGTGCGCCGCACGGCGTTTTCGCGGCGTGATGTAAGCGTGGCACTTGAGCGATCTTGCTGTACATTCGGCGGCGAAGACGCTTTTTCTAAAATTGTCGGGGTGACGGCCTAGTGCGTCGATCAGTAAATCTCAGGTGACATTCGCTGCAGCAACTTTTCCACAGGTGCAGTGGATAACTCGGACGTTCAACAGTAAAAAATGCCGAAAAATCAATGGGCCTACCGGTCGCGTTAATTTTTAGTCATCGCTTCGTAACAGAACATTTCACAAAATGTCTTGCGTGGAAGAATTTATTTGAGCTGTAGCCGTTTTGCCAATCGATTCAAGTTTGCGCGGTCGATGCCAAGCGTGCGGGCCGCATCCGCCCACTGCTGATCGTGGCGAGCCAAAGCCGCGAGTACCGCGCGTTTTTGAAATGCGTCGGTCGCCTCGCGTAGTGACATGCCAGCCGCTATTTGATTGTTGGTAAAGGCGTCGACGCAATCGTCGGGAAGTGCTTGCTGAGGCGACCGGTTATCTTCACTGGCGACGTCACCTGCCCGCCCATCGATATCCAGTTCACTTACGTCAATGACAAGCATCGACGGACGCGCTACGGCATGGCGTGTTGCACGGGACAGCGACTTCAGTGCCGCCCGGCCAATCATATGCTCAAGTTCACGCACGTTGCCGGGCCAGTCATGGCGGAGAATGATTTGTTGCGCCGCCCGGCTCAGCCTGATGCTTCGTAGACCTAACCGACTGCGGTTATCTTCGAGGAAATAGCCGGCCAACAGCAACGCATCATGACCCCGCTCGCGCAGTGCCGGTACATGCAAAGCGTACACGGCAAGCCGATGAAACAAATCTGCACGAAATCGTCCCGCCCTTACTTCGATGGCCAAATTACGATTTGTCGCCGCAAGCACTCGGACGTCTACCCGATGCTCTCGATCGGAGCCAAGGCGTTGTAACTGACCTCCTTGCAATACCCGCAACAGTTTGCCTTGGATCGAGAGCGGCAGTTCACCCACTTCGTCGAGGAACAAGGTTCCCCCGTCCGCCAAGTCGAATTTTCCGCGACGGTCGTGTTGGGCACCAGAGAACGCGCCGCGGACATGTCCGAATAATTCACTTTCGACCAACGACTCCGGTAGCGCGGCGCAATTCAGGCTTACCAACGGTTTGCCTTGACGCAGCGACCGCCCATGTAGCATCTCGGCGACACGCTCCTTGCCCGTACCCGTCTCGCCGGTAATCAATACAGTCAAGTCACTCGGCGCAACGGTGTCAATCTCTTCCAAGAGAGCGTGAAACGCGCGGCTCTGACCAAGCATGCCAGGCCGACGTTGCGCGAGCGCGGCTTGACGATAAAGCTGTGCGGCCTGCTGCTCATCCACGACACGCTGTGCCAACGTGGCAATACGTTCGTTGACGAGGACCGTTGCAGCGGCCAATGCGGCGAATGCGGCCAATGTTTCCAGGTCCGCGGCATCGAATCGACCCGCGTTCAGTGCATCGAGCGTCAATACGCCCCACACCGTGCCGCCGCCATCGATCGACAGACGGCAGCCGACGCAGTCGTGTACAGCCAGTCCCACACCGCTATCGATCAATCCGTCATAAGGATCGGGTAACGCACTGTCAGGCGCAAACCGATAAGGGCCCTCAAAGTCGATCAATGTTCGGAGGCGGGGATGCTGGTCGAGCGGGAAATGGCGTCCCATCGTGTCCGGACTCAACCCGCGAGTTGCCACCGGTGTGAGCGTTTCGCCCTCGCGTCTTAACAGTGCAATCGCATCGCATGGAAGCAGTGCGTACAGTGCGTCGAGCAGACGCGAGAAACGATCGTGTTCGCTCAGTTCCTTCGTCAAATCTGTTATCAAGGGCAATAAAGTTTTGAATAGGAGCGTCATTGCGAGGTGTAGTCAAAAAGACTGCATAAATGCATTCTTGGTCATAAAGACCACGTTACATGGTTGGGTCAATATGACTATATTACATACAAGTTGCTGAAATATATGAATTTATATTGTGGCACGGTCTGTGTTTATGACATGCATACAACCATTCAGGAGAATGACAATGCTGACTCCAGACCAACGCGACATCGTCAAGGCGACGGTGCCTCTACTGGAAACCGGGGGCGAGACGCTTACGCGGCATTTTTACGAAATGTTGCTACGTGAACATCCGGACGTTCGTCCGTTCTTCAATCAGGCGAACCAAGTGGATGGTGCTCAGCAACGTGCACTGGCGCGGGGCGTTTTGATGTACGCCCGGCACATCGACAACCTTGAAGCGCTCGGGCCGCTGGTGTCGCAGGTCATCAACAAGCATGTATCGCTGCAGATACTGCCGGCACATTACCCTATCGTCGGTGCCTGCTTGCTACGCTCGATACGGGAGGTGTTGGGTGCGGAAGTCGCGACCGACGCGGTTTTGGATGCATGGCGCGTCGCGTACGGACAATTAGCGGATGTCCTGATACAGGCTGAGGAAGCGCGCTACCATGCGAATGACACGGCGCCTGGAGGATGGCGCGGCGCGCGCCGCTTCGTGATCTCGAAGAAAGTGCCGGAGAGTAGCGAAATTACATCGTTCCATCTCACGCCCGACGACGGGCTGCCGGTATTAGTGCACGCGCCTGGGCAGTACATTGGTTTGGTGCTTGATATAGAAGGTCAATCGCACCGTCGTAACTATTCGCTTTCCGCCGCGGCGGATGGACGGCAACTACGCATCAGTGTCAAGCGTCAAGCCGGGGGTATCGTATCGACGCATCTGCACGAGCACATGCAGGTAGGCGATGTGCTGAACGTGTTTCCGCCATCGGGCGAATTCGTTTTGCGAGATGCGGCTCGACCATTGGTGCTGTTGACCGCGGGAGTAGGGATCACCCCGGCTATTGCGATGCTTCAGGCGGCCCCAGCCGATCGTGAGGTTATCTTCATTCACTGCGCGAGGAATGGCGCGGTACAGGCATTTGATGCATGGATTCGGGAGCATGGCGCCGGGCGCAGCAACTTCCGCTATCATGTTTGTCTGAGCGACCCCGCCGACTGTGACAAAGCTGATGCGCGAGGCATGCTCGATCTCGATAAACTGGCTGGATGGTTGCCCGCGTCCCGCGATATCGACGTCTACTTTCTTGGTCCTGTCCCCTTCATGGCAATGGTGAAGCGCCATCTCACCGTTCTCGGTGTACCGGAATCACAGGCATTTTTTGAATTCTTCGGTCCTGCGGCACAGCTTGCATAAGGCCACGTGCGTTGCCAAGGGGCGCCTTGAAAAGCGAAGCGCGATGCGTCGCGACGAAACGTGCCGTGCCATTGGTTCCACAGTGCAAAGCGGCGGCGTCAATAGCGCTAACTGGTGGGCAGGACGCCGCGCCCGCGGCGGATCAGCAAGATCGCCGTGACGATCGCGAAAATCATCAGGCATGTGGCAGGCACTAGCATAGGCGCCTTCGCGCTGCCGCTGACTTGGCGCACCCACGGCACGATATTTTGCGCGATGAAGCCGCCGATATTGCCAAGCGAATTGATTGCTGCAATTCCCGCTGCCGCACGCGCACCCGTCAGAAACCGCGGCGGCATCGTCCAAAACAATGGCAACAGCAAATAGAGGCATGGTGCGCCAAGGCATAACGCGACGAAGCGTGAGGTATTGGTAGGAAGGAACACGCTACCCAGAAAGCAGATCATGCCGAGAATTGCCGAAATCAGCATGGCCGGCCCGAGGCGATCTCGGCCATCGGTCTTCGCCCGCAGCCTTGAAGGAACGGTGGCCAGAATGATCGTCGCGAGCAACCAGGGAGCGACGTTCAACATGCCGTTGGTGGTATTGCTGACACCAAAGCCCTTGACGAGTGTCGGTAGCCAGTAGGCCACACCGTACACAGAGATGGATAGCATCATGTAATAAAAGGCCATGCCGATCACCCGTGCCTCGGTCAGCACTTGCCAGACATGCACGTCCGTTGTCTCGGCTTGCCGAACCTGCGCGCGCTCGGCTTCCAGAGTTGTTTCAAGCCAGCGTTTTTCTCCCTCACTGAGAAAGCGTGCCCTTGCCGGCGATTCAGGCAGGCAGTACAGCACCACGACGGTCAGCAGAACCGATGGCAGCCCGGTCACCACGAATACCAACTGCCAGCCCTCCAGGCCCAGGAAGCCGCCCTTATCCAGCAGCCAACCGCAGATTGGCGCGCCAATCATATTGCCCATGCTGCTACCCAGCGTGAAGTAGCCAAGCATGCGCGCACGGGATTGCGACGGGAACCACAGGGTCAGGTAATAAATAACGCCCGGATACAATCCGGCTTCCGACGCGCCCAGCAGGAAGCGCAACACATAAAAGGTGGTGGCGCTTTTGGTGAAAGCGAGCAGGATCGTCACCACTCCCCATGTGAACATGATGCGCGCAATCCAGCGCGCCGCGCCGTATTTGTGCAGCATCACATTGCTGGGTACCTCGAACAGTAGATAGCCGATGAAGAACAGCGACGCGCCCAGTCCATAGGCGGTCTCGCTCAACCCCAGGCTGCCAAGCATTTGCAGTTTGGCAAAGCCGATATTCGACCGATCAAGGTAGGCCACCAAGTAAAGCAGCCCCAGCAGCGGCATTAGCCGCAATGCCAAGCGATTGATCAAACGTTGGGCGTCAATCTGCGGAGTGGCGGTGTTCACAAAATCTCCTGCACGATGAGGGGCGCGACTCCCTCGCTTATGGACCACGACGATTACCGTCAAAGCCGGGGCGTATCTGCGCCAGCGGTGCTGCCGCGTGGATCAGCGCTGGGTCTTCCAGACTTGGTAGGCTGCCAGTGTTTCGTCGTTAGGCGGATAGTTGCCCCGCAAGGGCCGACCTTCGGCGATCCGCGACGTAATGAACGCCTCCATTAGTTCCTGCTCGCCGGCATCTCGTGCGACCTCTTCCGCCATTTCACGCGGGACGATCACGACGCCGTCGACATCGCATACGACAATGTCGCCCGGATACACTGCCACGCCTCCGCACGCAATCGGCACGTTCTGGTCGACCGCGTGATGCCTGGCCAGATTCAATGGCGCACTGGCGCCGGCGCACCAGAGCGGTAGACCCAATTCAGCGATCGTGCCGCTATCGCGCACGGGGCCATCGGACACCATGCCTGCCACACCGCGTTTTGCCAGGCGCAATGCCAGAATGGACCCGACCGAGGCGACCGATGTTTCACCACGGCAATCCTGTACCAGAATGCTTCCTGGCGGTGCGCTTTCCACTGCTTTGCGTTGCGGATGATCCGGGTCCTGGAAAATACCGACGTGATCGATGTCTTCGCGCGCGGGGATATTGCGCAGCGTAAACGCGGGTCCGACGACATTGGGTGTGCCCGGCGATGGCGGCACCAAGGGGCGTACCCCTTGCAGGAAGACATTGCGCAAGCCACGCTTGAACAACTGCGTGGTCAGCGTTGCGGTGGAGACATGACGCAGCTGTTCTAGCGCGGCGTCGCTGACGGGGATATCGGATGAAGTCATGGTGTTGTTCGGTTGAATGAGCAGGTCGCCAATCGGGCGGTAGTCTTAATGGATTTCTGGCTCATCGCGTGCGCCGTGTTGCAGCATCTCGTCGGTCGGGATGGCCGTTACTTTCACGGGTTCCTCCAGGAAATCGAAGTCGCATCCCTTGTTCGCTTGGGTGACATGGATTTGATGCATCACGCCAAAGCCGCGCTCGAACGGGCGCTTTGGCGCGACCCAGGCTGCACGGCGAGTAGCCAATTCGGCGTCGCTGATGTCCAGATGCAGACGCCGCTTCTCTACATCCAATTCGATAATGTCGCCATCCCTGACGAGCGCCAGCGGACCACCGACGAATGATTCCGGTGCCACATGGAGCACGCAGGCACCATAGCTGGTGCCGCTCATCCGCGCGTCGGAGATCCGCACCATATCGCGCACGCCTTGCTTCAGCAGCTTTTGCGGGATGGGTAACTGGCCCCACTCCGGCATGCCTGGTGCGCCAACGGGTCCGGCATGCTGCAGCACGATGACCGAATGTGGGGATACGTCGAGGTCATCGTTGTCGATGCGTGCGGCCATGTCGTTGTAGTCCTTGAAGACCACGGCAGGTCCACGTGCCTTCAATAGATGCGGTTCAGCCGCCGCCGGTTTGATGACCGCACCGTCGGGCGCCAGGTTGCCGGTCAATACGGCAAGGCCATCGCGTTCGAGGACGGCATTGTCACGTTTGCGTATCACGTCGTCATCATGGATGTCGGCGCCGGCGATGTTGTCGGCGAGTGTCTTGCCATTGACGGTCATCTGCGTACCATCGATCAGATCGCCCAATTCCACCAGTAGTGCCCTCAGGCCGCCGGCGTAGTAAAAGTCCTCCATCAAATATTTGCCGGCTGGGCGCAGGTTAGCCAGCACTGGCGTGATGCGGGACAATTCATCGAATCGCGATAGCGTCAGTGGAATGCCGGCGCGCCGCGCGACGGCGACCAAATGGACGATCGCGTTCGTCGATCCGGACATCGCCAATACCGTGGTGATCGCGTTGTCAAATGACTTCGCCGTCAAGATGTCGGATGGCTTCTGATCAGTCCAGACCATTTCGACGATGCGCTGACCCGTCAACGACGCCATCTGTGCATGGCGCGAGTCCGGCGCCGGAATCGAGGAGTAGCCCGGCAGGATCATGCCTAATACTTCGGTCGCGCTGGTCATGGTCGAAGCGGTACCCATCGTCATGCAATGACCGGGGGAACGCGCGATACCGCTTTCGATGCCTTTCCATTCATCCTCGGTGATATTACCGGCGCGCAGGTCAGCCCAGTATTTCCACGTATCGGAGCCGCTCCCCAATGTCCGGCCGTTCCAGTTGCCACGCAGCATCGGTCCCGCAGGCAGATAGATGGTCGGGAGATCCATGCTGATCGCGCCCATCAGCAGCCCCGGCGTGGTCTTGTCGCAGCCGCCCATCAACACACAGCCATCGAACTGATAAGAACGCAGTACTTCTTCCGCTTCCATTGCCAGGAAGTTGCGATACAGCATCGTCGTTGGTTTCTGGAATGGCTCGGCGAGCGTCATCACCGGCATTTCCACCGGGAAGCCGCCGGCCTGCCAGATGCCACGCTTGACTTCTTCAACGCGCTGTTTGAAGTGGGTGTGGCAGGAATTGACTTCGCTCCACGTGTTCAGGATCGCGATCACCGGCTTACCCATGTAATCGGTGGCGTGATAGCCCATCTGCGCCGTTCGCGACCGATGACCAAATGATCGCAGGTCATTGACGCCGTACCAGCGATAGCTGCGGAGGTCCTCAGGCTTCTTTCTATTGGTGGTCATAACATGTCTGTCTGGCGAGGAAGAGAAGCGATGGTAGCGTTACCATTCCATATTGATAAAGGTGGCATATGTCTTCACCGATGGTCGATGGTATCGCTACCATCTCGAAATGTCGTTGGGGGCTTTCCCTGATCGGGCGCGGTTCACGGAAGAATCGGCGTGGTCGTGAGGGCGTTCAAATTACGTCGTAGCGGGCGATCGGTGCCGGTGCCCGCATTGCCACACGCCCAGCCTGTTACCGCGGCGCGAGGATCTCGATCCAGTTTGCGCCGCGTCCGCCTGGCACTTGCGCCACGCGCTGCAATGCGCCGTCTTCCACGTTGATACGGTAAACACTCACCAATTGTGAGCGTTCTCCGCAGGCCACGAGGAAACGACCTTGCGGATCGATACGAAATCCACGGGGCTGCGTCTCGGTATGCGCGGAATGGAAGTAATCAATGGCCGGTTCGGCCGTATCGTTCCCCATCGCATGCGCATCGGCGCGGTGACGATAGCCAATCAATTGGCTTGTCGTGCGTTCCGATGTGTACACGAAGCGTCCATCCGGCGACACGTGGATATCGGCGGCCCATACGTCGCCTTCGCGGGAGGTATCGGGCACCGGTGCGAATGTATGCGCCCGCGTCTGTTCGACATGGTGATCCTCTGGCGGCAGGCACGTTGCCGGACGCGCCGGCCCCTTACTCGCATATTTGGCAGGTCCACGCGCCGCCCCAGGATGAAGGTGTGAAATCGCGTCGGGTATCGGCGCAACCTGAACGTCGCCGAGCGCACCGCTATCGGGGTTACGCGAAACAGTCGCCAGTGTGCCTTGCAGTTCGCTCAATACCAAGAGACGTGTTTCAGACGCACTTAATCGCAGATGCCGTGGGCCGAAGCCTGCCGGTAGGGTGACAGTAGGGCCCGCTTCCAGGGTTAGCGTGGGATAGGTCTGCAATGCGAATGCATGAATGGCGTCATCACCTAGCGCGGCGATATAGAGGTCTCGACCATTCGCGGAAAACACGGCCGAATGCGCGTGGCCGATGTCGCCGACGACCTGTACCGGATCACCATGACCATTGACGATATCGGTCACCCGATAAAGCACGATGGCATGTTGATGATAGGAGGCGCCGACCAGATAGTGTCCCGACGGGTCCACGGTAAGGTAGGCAAGCGGATGCGCGATGGGCGTATGGTGCAGCAATGAGAAGGGTTCGGCCGCGTCGACGCCCGCAAAGACTGCAATGCCCGCGCCACCGGCCTTTGGCCCCTTTGTGACCGCGAACACGTAGCGTCCGTCGGGACTGGGTGCCAATGCCGAGACGGCATCGCCCGTTTCCAGGCTGGCCCTCGCCGTCAACGCACCCGTCTCACGATCCATCCGATAGACTCCGATCGCACCATCGAGTGCGTTCGAGACCAGCACATAATAAGGCTGGCCGCCCATAGGAGACGCAATGTCGATGGCGGCTGTAGCGGGGGAATCAGGGGCGGAATGGATCATTGCGTAATGGGTCGTTGAGGCCAAAATAGACGCGGTATGACCCTAATCTACACCCAAACCTCGCCCCTGTCCCTCCCGCGCCTATGTGCGGCAATTACCAGCCGCGGTGGTAATCGCGCCATTCTTCGCGACGCCATTGCTCATGGCGCCAAGCGCGTTCTTCATGCCAGCGGCGTGCCCGCCAATCGTCATTGTAGTAGCCGTAGCGGACCGGTACGGGAGCGGCATACACAGGCGCCGGCGCTGCGTACACGGGAACGCCCACGCCAATCGCCACATCCACGTGTGCCGACGCGGCGGTGGATGCTGCCAGCACGCCGAGACCCAGCACCGTGCCGATGATTGCCTTCTTGTTCATGCTTTTTCTCCTGTGATTCCGTGCCGCGCTGTCGGCAGTATTCACACTGCTTTTTCGCGTGGCGATGATCGGAAGCCGTCCTGGCGTGTCGCATCGCGGAGAGATCGCTGCTTGACGTCACACCATCTGGTTTCGATGTGAAGCCAGTGTAGAGCGGCACTTCCGTCACAGGTGCTACGGCATTGCGAGATGAGTAACCTTACGTAACGTTCCTGAATGAGTGGCTGGTGCCAAGTCAGTGCGGATATGTCATACGGTTTGGCGCATGAAGTGATTCGGGTACTTCACCGATGCCGCGAACGGTCGTCACTTTGGATGACCTGGTAATCGATGTGGTACTCGGCGCGATAGCACGATTCACCACAGATGATCGGTTCACCGTCTTGATCGTGCAGCGTGTAGTCACGAATCAGAAGCGCGCTTCCCAATGCCACGTCAAGATGACTCGCGGTGATCGCATCGGCGACTTTAGCGCGAATTTTTCCAAGAACCTGACGGACCGGTCTGCCAAGTTCATCGAGCATCTGATGGATCGAATGGGTGTGCAGCATGTCGACTGTCATCGATCGACCGATCGCCAACGGAATGACGCGTATTTCAAGGCTGGTCCGCTGTTCCTCGACTAAACGCAATCGACGTAATTCGAACACCTTTTCTACTGGTGACCGGCGAAGGGCCGCGCCATCCGCCTCTCCCATCGCGCGCATCGTGAATCCGAGCAACTCATAGTCGACCCGACCGTTTTCGCTTGCCAGCGTGTCTTCGAAGGAAGTGACCTGCGTCAAATGCAACGGGGCACTAATCGAGCGAATCGAAACGAAGCTGCCACTGCCTGGTCGCCGGATAATCAACCCTTCATAAGCGAGTTGCTGCACCGCTCTGGCCACGGTTGCGCGAGCCGCCTGAAACTGATCGCATAAATCCGACTCGGTGGGAATCTGATCCCCCTCGCGCAAGCGGCCGCTGGCGATTTCATTCCGGATGAACTGTTGGATGCGCGCATACAACGGCTGACGTCCGCCGGAGTTATCGGAAGACGGTGCAATCAGCCTGACGGGCGCAGGGCGATTGTCTGAGACATCCAATGCACCAGGCCCCAGCCCCGCGTCGCTGGCGGCATGGGGATCCGGAGGAAAAGGGTGCGAATCGGAGGTTGTCATTAAATGATCAATCAAACAGACAATATTTTCGGTCGCTGCCGCGCTTAGATCACCTTGCCGAAAGGCAATTGCCGCGGCATCCAAATAAGTCGACTATGCTATTTTTCAATCAGATAGGTCAATGCATTATCAATAATAATGCAGCACTATGCCGGACAGTAATAAGTTCCGTCAATCGCGCATTTTTTTCGAGATGATATGACGTAATATGCAACATCATCTATTCGACTAGCCAGTACCGAACATTGAATGATCGTGGCATCACGATGGATGCGCACGTTATTTTTGCGGCAATGTGGCGCGATTACCTGTTCCGCTAGCGTGTAATCGACGTGGAGCGATCGGGATTGCGGTATTGTTGACCGAGCTTGCGTAGGTGCATGTAGCATCGACGGGCGATGAATTGCTTACGTCCCAGCGGTGGGATTGCAAGAGAGGAAAGAATTCCGGAATGACCGAGCGCGCAACGAAGTCGCATCATCCCAAGGGACGACTCGTCCCATCTCGCACTGGTGGCGATCGCACCGTTGCCGACAACATGGCCCCCGAGGGGGAAACACGCGCTTGCGCAGTGCCGAGATCCCCACGCGGTCGCCCGTCGGCGTCGCGGATGCCCGCGGCACTTGGCGCTGCTTCCGTCGTATCGGGATTGTTCGTATGGGAAGCAGTTGCCCGGACGCAATCCGCCGTCTTGCTGGCATCCCCGATGGCGACGTTGCACAAACTAGCGGCCACGATTGGCGACGGTTCGCTTCCGGCCGCGCTGTGGGCCTCGATGGGGCATATGGCGCTAGGGTACTTGATCGCCGTGCTCATCGCGGTGCCTGTGGGATTGGCGATGGGCCGATCGCGCACCGTGCATGCGTTGTTGGATCCGGTCGTCACGCTGATCTATGCAGTGCCCAGCGTCGCCTGGGCACCGTTCATCATGATCTGGTGCGGGCTGTTTTTTAAGGCACGTGTCGCATTGGTCGTCATCATGTGCGTTTTCGACATGATCATCGTCGTGGATGCCGGGGCGCGAGACGTCAGTCCTCGGCTGCTCGATGTGGGGCGCGCCTACGGTGCGCGACGGTGGCAATTGATCCAACTGGTGTTGTTGCCCGCATGCCTGCCTTTCTTGTTGACCGCGTTGCGGATTGGTGCGATTCGTGCGGTCAATGCGATGATCACCGCTGAGTTGTTTCTGGCGACGGTCAACCTCGGCGGTATCATGAAGCAGGCTTCTGCCCGCTTCGACAGCGCTGGCGTTCTCTCTGTATTGGTCGTGCTGGCGTTGCTTGGACTGGTGGTCCAGGAAGGATTGCTATTGATCGAGCGGCGTGCGTGCCGCTGGCTTTCGCGGAGTGCATGATGGGTGTGACGCGCATTCCGTCGTGGATATTGAATACGCTGGGCATTTTGTTGGTATGCCTGTTGTGGCAGGCTGCCGGTGCCGGACTTGGTGATGCCCTGCTGGCCACGCCAAGCCAGGTGCTTGGTACGTTGCTGCACGATACCCTGCGTGATGGCACGTTTTGGCGCGGTCTTGGCGAGATGGTCTGGCAGATGCTGATCGGCTATGTACTGTCCGTCGTCATCGGTATTCCATTGGGGATTGCAATGGGCCGGATCCACGTCGTTCGCGCCGTCGTCAAACCGTGGGCCGCCATGTTCGTGGTCACCTCCGCGGCCGCCCTGGTGCCGTTGTTCATCGTGATGCTGGGTCGCGGTCTGTTGATGACGACAGCGATCGTATTCGTGGTGACGGTCTGGTATGTCGTCCTGACGATGTCGGAGGCGGCCCGATCCGTATCCCCAAAATCCATTGATGTCGCCCGCGCCTACGGGGCGACCCGGTTGCAGGTGTTTCGCTACATCTTGTTGCCGGCACTCCATCCGCATACGATGATTGCTATGCGCATCGGCCTGACGCACGCACTGCGCGCGATGGTGACGGCGGAAATGTTTATCAGCACCGGTTTTGGCAAACTGCTGAACGATGCCGGGCTGGACTTGACCACGGCGCCGTTGTTCGCGCTGATTGTTGTTTTGATGGTGTGCAGTGCGGCCGCCACCCGTCTGCTGAAAGCGCTCGCTGATTGGAGCGCACCGTGGTACGCGGCGGCGCGGCGGAAGCGTTGAAGGGCGGCAGAAGTTCACAATTATGCTACGGGAGGAAGTGTGCGATGTTCGATTCGATAAGTCGTCGGCAGATATTGCGTTTGGGTGTGGGCGGTGTCGGGAGTGTGGTTGCCTCGGTGGCGGGGTTGTCCGCCGGCCTGGGGGTCAGTCCGCGTGCGTTCGCCGCGGATGGGCGCGTGCTGAAGATCAGCACGCTGGCGGCGTGCTCCGCGGTCAACGTTCCCATGCAGTCGGCCTTCCGTACGCTGCTTCCCGAGACGGCTGGCTATGCGGTGCCCGATGTCCAGTTCACCGCGAAGATTCCGCAGATCGTGCAGCAAGTGATCGCGGGTACTTCCGACCTGGGTGATGGTGATATCGCTTCGACCTTGGCGGCTGCTGAAGCGGGCGCCGATATCAAGATCATCGGCCTCTCGTACAATAACTGCTCTCAGGTGGTCGTGGTCAACCAGTCGAAGGTAAAGAGTCTGGAAGCCATCGCCGAGAACGGTGGCACGATCGCGGTCAGTGGTATCGGCGACTTCATGCAGGTCATGCTGCTGGGCGCGCTGGAGAGGCGCAAGATCGATGCGAAAAAAATCAACTTCATCGAGATGGGCAGTTCCGGCGATCGAGCGCGCGCGTTGCTCGCCGGGCGGGTTGATGCGGTGCCGATGCAATTGGAGCAGGCTGCTGAGCTGCAGAAAAAAGACGCAAACTTTGTCATTCTGGTAAAGCCATGGGAAGAGTTTGGTAATTGGTACAGCGCCGTGCTGATGGCAACGTCAGCGTGGCTGAAGAAACCGGAAAACCAACGCGCCGCTGTGGACGTCATCAAGGCTGGCCTGACCGCTTTCCGCAAAACCGATGCGGACTTCGCGTGGTATCAGGCCGAGACGGCGAAATATGCTTCATCGAAAGATCTGAAGACGGCTGACGAGGCGACGTTGAAGCCGGTATGGACGACGCTGACCACCACGATGAATGCATTTCCTAGAAACATGGAAACGCTCACCGCCGACCAGGTTGCGAAAGTGATTCCTTATTACAAGTCGGCCGGCGCACTGCGCGGCACGGTTGCTTTACACAAAGTGATCGATCGTACTTATCTCGACCGTGCGTTAAAGGAGCTGGGTTGATATGGCGCAGCTGACCGTCTCCAGCATCTCCAAGGCCTACAACGGTAACCCGGTACTGGTATCGCAGTCTTTGGAGGCGGCAAGCGGTGAGTTTGTCGCGTTGCTCGGGCCGTCCGGCTGTGGCAAGTCGACGATGCTTCAGATCATCAATGGTCTGGTGCGGTCGGACAGTGGCCGCGTGGTGCTGAACGGTGAAGACATCACAGGGAAGACGGGAACCGGGCGCGGCATGGTGTTCCAGGGCGCCGAGTTGCTGCCATGGCGCTCGGTCATCGACAACGTTGCTTTCGGCCTTGAAATAGCGGGCGTGGGGAAGGCCGAACGGCGCGAACGCGCGGCGGAGTATCTACGACTGGTCGGCTTGGCGGGATATGAAGAAGCCTGGCCGCATGAGTTGTCCGGTGGTCAGCAGCAACGTGTGGGCATCGCCCGCGCGTTCTGCATTCAGCCGACGTTGCTATTGATGGACGAGCCATTCGGCGCGCTGGATGTGCAGACCCGGGACGGGTTGCAGGAAGAATTGATGCGGATTTGGGAGGCGGAGCCCAAGACAGTCCTTTTCGTGACTCATGGCATTGAGGAGGCGCTCTATCTGGCGGATCGCATCCTGGTCTATAGCCAACGTCCGGCGCGCGTGCTGCGGGAAATCATTGTGCCGTTTGCGCGCCCTCGGCGCGGCGATGTGAAGCTGGACCCGTCGTTCCTCGCGTTGCGCAAGGAAATTGCGGATCTCCTACGCGAGGATGCAAGCGCTGAACGGCGCGCCGCGCCGGATGCGGTCATCCATGACGGGACGCATTGATGGCGCTCTCCAATAAGAAACACCAGTTTGAAGGATAGTGCAATGCCGACAGATCAACAGGCCCCGGTGCCCTACCGGATGCCGGAAGCGCCGGGCCGAACCTTGGCGAAGACGCTCAGTGCATTGTGCTTCGAGGACTTGCCACCGGAGGTCGTCGAGACCGTCAAGGCGTTTACCCTCGATACGCTCGGGGTAATCGGCGGCGCCGCGAAGGCGCCCGGCATGCGGGCGCTGATCGGGGCGCTGACCGCGTGGGAAACCGATGGCATTGCAACACTTTTGTTGGATGGCCGCAAAGTGAATCCCGTCAGCGCGGCAATGGCGAACGGTGCAGCGGCGCATAGCCTCGATTTTGATGATCAGCACGATCCCGCGCGTATTCATGCATTTTGCGTCGTCTTGCCGGCCGTGTTGGCGGCGGTGGAGGCGGACGCCGTCGATACGTCTCGAACGACGTCGCCAATCGATGGGAAGCGTCTTCTGGCGGCGCTGGCCATTGGCGTCGAGCTGTTTTGCCGCCTGGGCCTGACGTGCTACAACTCGCTGGGCAAGGGTTGGCATCCCACTACCGCACTTGGCACGATCGCGTCCGCGGCAGCCTGCGCCTATCTGTTCGGCCTTGATGAGGTAAAGATGCTGGACGCACTTGGGTTGGGTTTTACGCAATTGAGCGGCACGACGCAATTCATCGCCGATGGCGCGCTGGCAAAGCGGATGGGGCCGGGTTTCGCCGCGCGCTCCGGGGTGCTGGCGGCGCATCTGGCACGGAATGGATTGACGGGTCCGGCACGCTTTCTGGAAGGCAACGCAGGGTTGTTCAAGCTGTACGAACGTGACGAGATACGCCCGGAGATTCTCTTCGAGGACTTGGGGCGGCAGTGGCATTTGCGCGATCTCAGCATGAAACCTTATCCTTGTTGCCGTTGCACGCATACGGTGATCCAGTTGGCGTTGGACTGTCGCGCCGACGGATTGACGCCAGACCAGATTGTCAGCGGCGAAATCGAATTGGGCCGTGTCAATCGACAGATTGTTGGTGCGCGTTTCGACAACACGCATCCGAATCCCGTCGTGCATGCACAGTTCAATGCCGCCTACACGTTCGCCGCCGCCTTGGTGGACGGGGTGGTATCGATCGAGACTTTCTTGCCGGAGCGCATCCGGGCGGCTGATCTTGCCTGGGGCGCGCGCTTTACCGCGGTGGAAAGCGCGACGATCGAGCCGACGGATATTGCGCCGGCGGCAGTACGCTTGACGTTGCACGATGGACGCATCATCGAGAAGCGTCGCGAGACAATCAAAGGCGCACCGAACGACCCAATGAGCGAAGCCGAGGTAGTGGATAAGTTTCGACGTTGCATGCGTTACGGGCTCGAGTCCAATGATGCGTCCTTGACGACATTGCAGCGCGTCATCGTGGATCTCGAAAAGGAGCCCGATGCCATGGCGTTACTCGATGCCTTTGCCGCGTGTCGTGTAAGTAGTTGAATGCGATCCGTTAAATCTTCGCCCGAAGACATCTAGCGGCGTGTTCAAACTGGCGAGGAGCGGCAATAAGGATGTATCGAGGCGGGGCGTACGCTTGCTGTCCCACCTCGGATATCCTCGCGCGTCATCGTGCTGGCGTTCTCTCGGGTTGACCACACTTAGGCCGACAGCAACAAAGGGTGAATGGCGGTTCCTTCAGTCTATCCGTGTCGGCCCGGATCGAGCAGGTTTAAGCTGAAATCGCAGCACTGCGCAGCGAGCCGGGCGATTTCAGCATTCAGTGAGTACGGCTGTTCCGCGCGATGCATCGCGACGTATGAAACAGGTGGCAGCGCCGGTCGTGTTTGAATCAGGCCGAGCGCGCCGCGTGTGACCATGTGGTTCAGGCACGCCTTCGGCAGGTAGCTGATGCCAAGGCCTGAGAGTGTCAGCCCGATCTGCGCGACCAGACTATTGCTTGCGAGAATGCGTTGCATGTTGACCCCGTGCTCTTGCAGGAAGCGACTATAAATAAAGCCCGTTCCCGATAGGCCACCCTGTAGTATCAGCGGATACTGCGCAATCTCGGCGAGCGGAAGAGCGTCCTGCTTCGGCGCCAGCGCCGGCGCACACATCCACGCGTTCTCCACTTCGCCGACCTGCGTCGTGACGAAGGACTCGTTGCTATGGATTTGTGGTACGACGATGATATCGATCGTGTCGGCCGCGAGCCGGTCGCGCAGCGTCGCGTTCAAATCCACCTCCGCTTCGACCACCACCTTCGGATAAGCCGCCTGGATCGCGCCGATCAGCCGGGGCAGCCAAGTCAATGCGGTCAGTTCCGTCACGCCCATGCGGACCTGGCGCACCAGCGCCTCCTTTGAGCTGATTCGCTCGACAATCTGGTCGCGCCGATCGAGCAGTTCCTTGGCGTACGCGAAGAACTCCTCGCCTTTCTGCGTCAACCTCGCGCTACGGTGCGCGCGATCGAATAGCGTCAGGTCGAAGGTGCGTTCGAGTTCCTGAATCCGCTTCGAAACAGCCGACTGCGTGGTGTGGAGTCGGCTCGATGCCGCTTCGAACGAACCGAGTTGAACGATCCAGTAAAGTGCTTCCATCTGCTTGAACGTCAGCATCGCACGATTCTTTTCATGAATTAAAGCGATAGTTTCTCATACAAAAAAAATCGCTTTTATTACTTATTTCGGTTGCTTAAGGTTCCTCCATTGACCCGCCCCCAATCTGGAGAGAGCATGGATACCGTCATTGAAAGCCCGCCTAACCCTATCGAGCGCACCCCCCGTGTCGGACTCGCATGGCAGATACTGATCGGTCTCGTCATCGGCGTCGCCACGGGACTGGTGTTGAATCACTTTCCGCAAGCACGGGACGCAACTATTTCTGGTCTGTTGCAGCCCGCCGGCGACGTCTTCATCAAGCTGATCAAGATGATCGTGGTGCCGATCGTATTCACGAGCATGGTGGTCGGGATCGCCGGTGTTGGAGACGGCAAATCGTTCGGGCGCATTGGCTTGAAGACACTTGTGTACTTTGAGGTGATCACGACGATCGCCATCCTGCTCGGGCTTATTCTCGGCAACGTGCTACACCCCGGTGTCGGCACCGACATGTCGCAGCTCGGTCACGCCGACATTTCGCGCTATCAGCAGGCAACGCAGCAGGTGCAGGGTCATCATGCCCTGATGACCCTCGTGCTTGGCGTGATTCCAGACAACATCTTCGCTTCGATGGCTAAAGGCGACCTGCTGCCGGTGATCTTCTTTTCGGTGCTATTCGGCCTTGGTTTGCAATCGGTCCCTGAAGAATTCCGCAAGCCGGTGATCGCCATGCTCAAGGGCATTGCGGACGCCATGTTCAAGGTGACGAATATGGTGATGTATTACGCGCCGATAGGCGTGTGCGCGCTGATTGCGGTGACCGTTGCGAGTTTCGGCTTCGGTTCATTGTTGCCGTTGCTCAAGCTGGTGGCCGTCACGTATCTTGCGATCGCGCTGTTTGCGCTTGTCGTGCTCGGCATCACTGCACGGCTGTTCGGCTTTCGTATCTTTACGTTGCTGCGGATTATCAAGGACGAACTGATTATTGCGTTTTCAACCTGCAGTTCGGCCACCGTGCTGCCGCAGCTGATGAAAAAGGTGGAAGACTATGGTGTGCCGAAGAGCATCACGACCTTCGTCGTGCCAACCGGATACACGTTCAATCTTGACGGCGCATCGATCTATCTCGGCATCGGCACGCTGTTCGTCGCACAGCTGTATGGCATTCATCTTGGCTGGCAGGAACAGATGGTCCTCGTATTGACGATGGTCGTGACGTCCAAGGGCGCGGCAGGCGTGCCAGGCTTCATGTTTGTGATTCTTCTCGCGACGCTTGCAAGCGCGGGGCTGCCGCTCGAAGGGCTCGCGTTTATCGCTGGCGTGGACCGCGTGATGGACATGGGACGTACCGCGCTGAATGTGGTGGGAAACGCGCTGGCGCCGCTCGTCATCGCGAGATGGGAGCGCCAGTACGACGCGGAGAAGGGCAAAGCGTATCTCGCATCGCTTGACGCATGAGCGAGTACAGTTCGCGGCACGATAAACATTGCGCAGAAAGATCAGGAGCAATCAGATGAGCAGTAGCCAAGGTGAGTTCTTTTCCACGTTGTTGATGCGCGAGATAAAGATGCGTTTCCACCACGTCGACCACGACATCGACGGGCGCGAGCGACTTTTCTTCGACAACGCAGGTGGTTCGTTCCGCCTTAAGGCAGCCGTCGACGCGTTCGCGCGGATCGATGCGCTGCCCGATTGCCCGGAGCGCATTCATGCGCGCGCACGCCATCTTCAGGACGTTCAGGCGCGCGGCGAGGCTGACATCCGCACGATCCTCAACGCGAAGGACGGCAGTATCTACCCATCGTTGACCGCGTCGGGCGCGATGTTCGACATGGTCCGCGCGATCATGGAGAACGTGCCGGGCACCAACGCTGTTACCACGATTCTCGAACATCCGTCTTCTTTCGACGCGATGACCTACTACGCGCAACGCACGGGTAAGTCGTTGCGGGTCGCGCCCAGTAATCCGGAGACGGGCGGGGTGGACGTGGAGGCCATTCTGTCGTTGATCGATGCGGACACGGCGTTGCTCAGCGTCATGTACGCGTCGAATATTTCCGGCGCCAAGTTCGACATTGCGACGCTCGTCGAGCGGGCGCGTGAGAAGAAGCCTGGGCTCTTCATCATCGTGGATGCGGTCCAGCACGCACCACACGGTGTTATCGACCTGCAGAAGACGCCGGTCGACGGCATCAATTTCGCGCCCTACAAGTTCTTCGGATGTCGCGGCTCCGGTATCTCGTGGCTGTCACCGCGTGTGGCCGCGCTGCCGCATCACCGCCTTGATGCAAAGCAGGAAGGCGTGTGGGAACTCGGTAGTCCGGCGCCCGCGCAGTTCGCGGTCGTGACCGAAATCGTCGAGTACGTGACGTGGATTGGCCGTCAGTTCAGCAATGCCGATACGCACCGCGCGCTTTTCGTGGAGGGGATGACGCGCATCGAGCTGCATGAGCGCGCGCTCCTGGCAGCGTTGCTTGATGGTCACGATGGGCGGCGCGGTTTGAGGCGACTCGATGGCGTGGAGGTATTCTGGGATTACGCCGATCTTACGAAGCGTGACCTGATCCTGGGTATCGGTTTCGTGAATCTGAGTCCGACCGATGCGGTTCGAGAGTACGAGAAGCGCGGCGTGATCGTCTACGAGCGGATTGCCTCGAGTCTATACTCCGGCCGTATGCTGAAGTCCTTCAATCTGGCAGGCGCGGTGCGGATCTCACCACTGCACTGTCATTCGCCGGACGACGTCGAACGCTTTCTTGCGATTACGGAAGAACTAACGACACGCTGAAAATGCGGTTGGGCTCTAGCAACCGGGACCAGCAGGGATAAGCGCCATTCGAGATTCTGCTGACATTGATGTGGCTGAGCAACGCATCAAGCGACGTAAGCAATAAACGCCATCATTGCCCGTTCCAGAAATCGAGGGCTGCCTTGCACTTTGTCCAAATCGTGGGCGTCACCGTTGTCGCGGGCGTCACCATTGGCCTGTCCCCGAAGTCGACGCGAGAGCCATTGCGAGCAATCGATTGCTTTTCCGCCAGGATAACGAAAGCGGTATCACCCGGACGCCACCGCTCACATAGCTCGTCGAATGCCAGTCCAGGCTTGGGCCCGAGGTAGACATAAATCTCGCCTGCAATACGCAAATCGATAATGTTCCACTGTGTTTCGTTCGTGACGCCGAAACGGCGACACATCGTTTCTCGCACCCACTCACCTGTAGGTTTCACATTGTCCGGATGATGGAAAAACAGCGCAACGGCCACGCGTGAAGCCAGCCCGGCGGAGATCGATTCCATCGTTCCTTGATAACATTGCACGAATAATTGCGCGGCTGTATCTACCGTTATGGGAGACTTGCTGGCCATCAACGACTCCAGCATTTCCGGCCAGAACGCCTCGTTTGTTTGTTTCAGTATCGCGTCGTGATGGTCCGTCTCAGATCCTAGTTCCGCTGTTGTTTGCCACCGTACTACCACAAGGTCCATCAAGGCAAGCGCGTCAAATAAGGATTCGGGGGGGAGTTTCATTTGCGCTAAAGCCGTAGCAACGGCTTGCTTGAGGCCATTGAGGCTCTCGTCGTAGTACCACCATATCGCAATATTGGCAGTCTCCGTTAAATCGCGAAACAGCCCCGGATGCAGTTTTGTCATGGGTACCGCCTTGATGCTTTCGAATGCCTGCGCGAACAGGACATCCGGGGGCGACCCGAACCGAGTACGTTCGATCTTTATAAGCGACTCGAAGCATGATTTATGCGTTGGCTGCAAAAGGGTATGGAAATGTTTGCAGGTTAAGCCGAGGTTGACGATCGAACTGGCAGTAAGCGAGGTGACGGACTGAAGAACAAGCTCGCGCGGCAACGTCTGGATCGCGCTATCACTGTGGTTGGTCGCATCCTGTGCGTGGGGTGACGTGGCCTTGTCGTTGCTATCCGAGGAATAGAGATAGGGTGATATGTTGCTTAGGGCATTGGTAAATAAATACATCGCGGCGTCTCCCTGATATGTGTTATGAAGTCTTTTGTATTTTACTAATTTCAGTAAATAGTACTTAATATTTACCTAAATCAATAAAGTACATTGAATTAAATGTTGTCTCCACCTCTTCGCTACGTCACTTCGCTGACATACGAGAAAATTGAGTAACCCGCCTGCTAAGGGGGTTCTGATTGGTTGCGATGTCGTGTAGTGCGAAACGAAGCAAATAGGTCGTGTTGATATTTCTTATTTTTGGAAATTCGATTCGTTATTTCCTACGGAATAGCAGGTGCCGATAATAGATTCATCGGATAGTGGGCGCATTGACGCGTTCGCTGATCCGGAATGAACGATCATCCATCTTGGAATTACAGACGCGAAGGTGGTGATTACCTATCGTGGCAGTTCCTGACGGTTACCTGGTATCCCGACCATCACGACCGTAGGGTGAGTCGTTGGTATTCTTTGGGATTTCTTCGGTGCGTGGAATTAACAATGCATCGTGCGGCTACTGCATGCGTTGAAGACAAAGTGTTTTCATGTGAATGTGGGCAGTAACTTTTCCGCTGTTGCGTAGCCGCGGCGGAACCTCGTTGGTCAAAACGTTACCGAAGTAAATGTGAATACATTTATACGGAAAAATGCTCGTGAACATCTCACCTAGTACAGCAGGTTATCCCACAGATACGTCGATTAGTGGCGACGCCGCATCTAGCAAGACGTTGCCGGTTTGCATGACGCATGACGATCAGAATGCGTTGCGGAAATTACCTGATGAGCTTATCCTCGCCGCCGCCAATGTTCTTCCGGCGCGTGCAATTTTTAATCTTGGACTAACAAACAAGTACTTGCACGCCTTGTTGCTCCCGGTGTTTCATACGAGTTTCCAGGCGATCGAAAATATTGACAAGATTCGCACTGATATCGTCTCTTTAAATACTTGGCGTCAGGCAATGAAAAGCCTTGACGCGGTCAGCATCGAGGCGCAAAAACCTGCCTTGCTTAGAGACGTTGCATTGGCATATTCGAGCCTAACGGTAGATCGCGTAGATCCCGTAAATCGCGGTATTAGTCCCAACTCCGATTCCGATGAATCAGATACTCTTATTTTTGAGCGTGCACTCAAGGCGCAAGAAGAACAGATACCGTTGCCTCCAAAATCAATGTCCGATGCACTTGCCTTGGTTGACTTGCAAGTTGCCGGATATGTCATGCTGAAATCGCTCCAAGTCTCCAAAACGGGGCCCGTCGAATTGTTGCTGTTATCTAACAAGGCGTTTTGGCCGGCAATGCTGGAATCGTGGCTAGACGACGTTCCTGCACATGCACTCAAAAACGTCATCGAGTGCTTTGCCGAGGGGTATGATGGCCCGGTTGTCGAGATATCCAGCCGACTCGCGGGAGAAGTAGCGGTCGCGCAGTTTTTCGTCAGTGACGCGCTGGCCACGCAGCCGTTCGTAGTGAAGCGGACTGGGCCAGAAGTTCTGGCATTGATGCATAAGCGCTTTAACGTAAGTACTGAGGCGCAGTGGGATGCGATTGATGAACGGATAGCGACAGAACTGCGAAACCGCTATCCACTCACCGAAAGTGCTGCTTTTCAGGAAGAATGTCGCCGGTGGCGTGAAGACGTGGCCTTTCTGACGTTGGTGAAAAATGGTGCTACCAGCGTTTGACGTTTGAGGCCGCTAATAGATCCGTGCGCAACGTGATCGTCTTATTTTCCGCCTGGCCTGTTTTGCCATAAGCATGTTGTTGCGCGGCGCGTTTCTTTCTGTTGCGTGTGTGCCGCGCGGGCCAATGTATGGCTGGTTAATACCCAATATTTGATATAAAAACGATTCGTATTTTAGTACTGCGATTCGTAATCTGAAAAACGTATGCATTATTAAAGTTACTCAGTTCGCTCATTGGTTAAACTTTGAGAGAAATCTGAGATGGAAATTCGAGGTAACGAAGCGGTTTGTCATCATGTTGCGTCATTTTGCGGTTGCGATGCAATTGTAGAATCCGAACATATCGTCCTTCCCGGCACGTATGCGGATAGTTTTTCAAGGCTGCCCATCGATCTTATTGTCGCGATTGTCAATGTACTCCCTGCTCATGCGCTTGTTAGCCTTGCATTAACAAGCAAGCGTTTCTCATCAGTGTTATTGCTTACTTTTCCGGCGAGCTTTCAGGCAGTAGCGGCAGTAGAGAAAATCAGGGTCGGCTCGATCACAGGTATGTCTTTTTTTGAAGCACTGGATGACATACAGGCTGTCTCGGTAAATGCGCAAAAACCGGTGTTGCTTCGGAGCTTTGCCATGAGCTGGGCGGCGCTCCCTCGGGATTTACTCATTGGAATGGGTTTATCCGATCTTCACGACGCCTTCAAGGAAAAATTATTCTTTAATACGCTCCGAACGGAAGAGTTTGCAATAACATATCCCCCGCAGTCAATGTCTGAAACGCTTTTATTTGTCGATTTGATTGTCGCCAATTATGTTGGTGTCGAAACTTTCGAACATTGTCGGATATGGCCTACAGAGTTATTAAGTATAACTAATATAGATCAGTGGCCAATGATACTTGACTCACTGCTGCTGGATGTGCCAGCGCAAGCGCTTAGCAGGGAAATCGAGAGATTTACTGAGAAAGATTATGCGCCGGGAACCGAGATATCTGATCGATTGGCCACCGAGGCAGTGGTTAAGCTGTTTTTCGTCAGTTCATTTCATACTTTTTTGCATACCATAGGAAAACCGGGAAGGCAGGATGTGCAGTTAAGGATGGAACGCCAATTCGGCCGGAGAACCGAAGCGCAGTGGAACGCGATCGAGGATCGCATGGTGTTGGAATTATCTGCGCGCTACGGGCATGTCGACCTTTGGTTTCTAAAGGAAGAGTGCAGCCGGTGGCGAGATGGCGAAGTATTTCTGACACGGGTGCAAAATGCGGGCATCGCCTCAAAATCTGATTCTTGATTTTGAAGCCCCGCCGATCAAGGGTCACTCTACATTTCGGTTGCATCGTACTAACCAGCGTCAGGGGCGGCTGGTTGCTGGAACGTTGCCGTAACGTGTGCCATTGAGATATAGAGCATTGGCGGCGAAAAGCGCGGTTTAGTACTGTTACACAACGATTCGTACACCGAAAATACAGAGGCAAGATATTGGTTACCTACTCTGTTCGCTATACAAACTTTGAGGAAAAGATAAAATGGAAATTCGCAATAATGCATTGAGATCTATTCTTCCAGAATCGATCTGTGGCGGCAATCCAGAGACAGCGTCTGGAGATGCTGGTCATTTTCCGGAATATTCGTATAATTTTCGAAGATTGCCAGACGACCTTATCTTGATGGTCGCGAATGTTCTTCCTGCCCGGGCAATACTCAATCTGGTATTTACAAACAAACATTTCTCGTCTTTGTTGCCATTGACGTTTCAACGGAGCTTTCAGGCCATCGCGGCAATCGAAAAAGTAAAAGCCGGTGCGGTCACGGTTACGTCGTTTTTAAATACATTGGCGAGCATTCAGGCCATCCAAATCGATGCGCAGAAGCCGGCCCTCCTTCGAGATTTTTCATTGAGCTGGGCGGCTCTCTCCCAGCATCAATCTGCATCAGCCGAGATACCGGACCATAGTGGCACTTTCGAGGAACGAGCGTTTTGCAAGGTATTGAGGGAGGTACAGCTCGCGATAACACTACCGCCTCAATCGTTATCTGACACGCTTGCGTCGATTGATATCAGTGTCGCTTGTTATGTCGGGTTGAGTTCTTTCGCGGTATGCAACTTATGGCCTATCAATCTCATGTATGCCACCGACAAAGCCGCATGGCCGGTCATGCTTGAGTCGTTGTTGATGAGCCTGCCCGCGCATTCGTTGAAAAGCGAAATCAGAGAACTGGCGGAAGAATACGATGGAATCGTGACGGAGATATCAGACAAATTAGCCGAGGAGCTTGCTATTGCCCTGTTTTTCGTCAACCCATTTCTTGCCTCGATGAATGAAAGAAATTTGCCATCGGGATCTGACGTCAGAAGGAAGCTCAGGCACCGGTTTGGTGTGAGAACCGAAGCACAATGGGTGGCGATCGATAATCGGATGGCATTGGAAGTGCAGGAACGCTGCTCTCGATATATGGGCTCTCTTCGGTTAGAAGAAAGCAACCGGTGGCGCGCCGGATCGGAATTTTACGCGCTGGTGCAAAATTCTGACGTTGCTGAACGGTCCATATTGTAGGTTTAACAACACGACATTCACGGATGGCTGGCCATCGTTGCTGGTCCGTGGTAACCCGCATCAGGAATACCCGTATCGATTTCCGCTTTTGTGTTGCCGCGATGAAAGCATGGGGAAGGATTCGTCCCCCTACAATGCATCTCGTCGATGTTGTCTCAGACTGCCATGCCGACATTACCTGCTGATTTGGTAAGCAATACGGCGTAACGGCACGGAAGGGATCGCAGAACGGCATGATCCAAAAAAAAGCGGAGACATCACATGCGAGTTGGCAATCGCGGGATTCGTTCGGTCTTGGGCGCCGTCGGTGTCACAATGTGCTGCGTGCTTGGTATGACGGTGCCATCAGCGCAGGCGGCGGACAGTGGCAAAGTGACCATCATGGTCGGCGGTATTACCAAGCTCATTTACTTGCCTGCGCGATTGACGCAGGAATTGGGTTACTTCAAGGACGAAGGGCTGGACGTCGAATTGCTGTCACAGCCGGCCGGTGTTGATGCGGAAAACGAACTGCTTGCAGGCGCTGTCCATGCTGTCGTCGGCTTCTACGATCACGCTATCGATTTGCAATCCAAGGGCAAGGAAGTCACTGCGATCGTTGTTTTCGGTCAGGTGCCGGGGGAGGCTGAACTTGTATCGACCAAAGCGTCGGAGACCATCAAGTCCATGGCGGACGTCAAAGGCAAGACCCTGGGCGTAACCGGCCTGGGTTCCTCGACGAGTTTTCTGACGCAATATCTTGCTGGTCAACACGGGATCACCTCGTCTCAATACACGATGCTGCCAGTAGGTGCCGATGCCAGCTTTATCGCGGCGATCAAGCAAAAGCGCATTGATGCCGGCATGACGACCGAGCCAACCATTTCCGCGCTACTTGCAACCGGAGAAGCAAAGGTACTCGTTGACATGCGTACTGTCGAGAGCACGAAAGCGGCGCTCGGCGGCACCTATCCGGGATCGAGTCTCTATGTTCAGGCTTCCTGGTTGAAAGAACATAAGGAGCAGGCGACGAAACTGGCGCGTGCTTTCGTGCGCACGTTGCAGTTTATCCAGACGCATAGCGCGGAAGAAATCGCGGCCAAGATGCCCGCCGATTATCAGAAGAACAAGGCTTTGTACGTGAGCGCCTTGAAGGGAACGCTGCCCATGTTTTCCCCCGACGGCAAGATGCCAGCCGATGGTCCCGCCACGGTGCTGAAGGTTCTGGCGGCTTTCAGTCCCTCCGTGAAAGGCAAACATATCGACCTGTCGCGCACCTACACAAATGCTTATGTCGACGCGGTAAAAATCAAGTGATCTGATCGGCATGCACACCGTTGCTTGATCGGTTTTCAATACCGGCTCCCCGGTAATGTCGACAATCCAATGCCGTTATCCAGCCTGCCGCACGCATCGTCCAAGCATGGCAGGCATTGTCCTGGGCTTCGCAAATGAACCAACCTCTCGCTTCGCGCACGCCGGCCATCGAGTTCGAGTCCGTGTCGTGCCAATTCATCTCCCCCGATGGCAAGGCCACCGTTGCATTGCGCGATTTCAGTATGTCTGTCGCGCAAGGCGAGTTTGTGGCGATCGTCGGCCCGACAGGCTGCGGCAAGTCGACAACGCTCGGGATGATCACCGGCTTGCTGAACCCGACTTCTGGAAAGGTTCGGGTGATGGGGCAACCGGTCAATGGTATCGATCCGCGTATTGGTTTCGTTTTTCAGGCTGACGCGGTGTTCCCGTGGCGCAACGTCATCGATAACGTTGCGGCTGGCCCGATGTTTCGGGGTCGCTCTAAAGCAACGGCTTATGAAGAGGCGAGGATTTGGTTGCATAAGGTGGGTCTTGACAAGTTCGAGAAACACTATCCGCACCAGTTGTCCGGCGGAATGCGCAAACGGGTGGCGCTTGCGCAAACCTTCATCAACAAGCCGGAAATCCTGTTGATGGATGAGCCGTTTTCTGCGCTCGACATGCAGACGCGGACGTTGATGCAGGATGAACTGCTGCAATTGTGGTCGGCAAGCGCGGGGTGTGTGGTGTTCGTCACGCACGATCTGGAGGAAGCTATCGCGCTGGCCGATCGAGTCCTTGTCTTAACGGCGCGGCCAGCAACATTGAAGCGCATTTATGAGATAGATTTGCCGCGTCCGCGTGTTACATCCGAGATTCGATATGAACAGCGGTTCATCGATATTTCACGCGATATCTGGCGTGATCTGAGGGAGGAAGTGCATATCGCCTGATCCTTTTGGACGGGTCTGGTTTGCATGCTCACGCTATATCTGTATTGACGATTTTTCTATTCCGGAGCGCCAACATGGCCGCACACGAAGCCGCTTTTTCACTTAACGAGACTACGCCGTCCGCGAATGACGCCGAACGCGATGCGCGTCGGCGACGCCAGCAACGGCATGCATTGATCATCTTCTTGCGCCTCCTCGTCCTGGTCGTCTGGCTTGGGGGCTGGGAGTTATGCGGACGGATGAATTGGATCGACCCGTTCTTTTTCTCCATGCCCTCGTTGATCTTTGAACAGATTGTCGATTGGTTCCAGAACGGCACTTCGCAGGGGCCTTTGTTGGTGCAGGTCTGGGTTACCCTGGAGGAGACGGTGCTGGGCTTTTTGATAGGTGCCGTGGGCGGGGTGATCTGTGGTGTGGTGTTGGGGCGCAATAAATTATTGTCGGATGTCTTCAGTGTCTACATCAAGGTGGCCAACTCTATTCCGCGAGTAGTGCTGGGTTCCGTTTTCGTGATCGCCCTCGGTCTGGGGATGGCGTCGAAAGTGGCGCTGGCGGTGGTCATGGTGTTCTTTGTTGTTTTCGGCAACGCGTTCCAGGGCGTTCGGGAAGCAGATCGGTATATGATCGCGAATGCACAGATCCTCGGTGCATCGCGGCGGCAACTGACAACGGCGGTCGTGATTCCGTCGGCGTTGTCGTGGATCCTTGCGAGCTTGCACGTCAGTTTCGGTTTTGCGTTGGTCGGCGCCGTGGTCGGGGAGTTTTTGGGATCGAAACAGGGCATTGGGCTGTTGATCTCGACGGCGCAGGGCGCTTTTAACTCCAGCGGGGTGTTTGCCGCGATGATCGTGCTGGCCGTGGTGGCCTTGGCGACGGATTACCTGATCACCGCGCTTGAGCGGCGGTTGTTGAAGTGGCGGCCTGCGGCCGTGTGATACCGCGCCAACGGCGCCCGGGATGAGAAGGAGCGCTTAGGCGATGTTGTCCAGTTTGCGTGCGCGGTTGTTCGGATGGTTGCTGCTGCCGCTGTTAAGCTTCTTGCTGATATCCGCCGCGCTCTCATACAGTTCGGCACGCCGTACCGCCGGACTGCTTGAAGACGATACGTTGCTGGACGCTGCGCGCGTTATCGTAGAGGCGGTGTATTGGCATGAAGGCGCGTTGTCCGCGCCTATCCCGCCAGCCGCGCTCGAACTCGTTGAATCCCCGTATCAAGACCACATTTATTACCGGGTGACGGCGCAGCCGATCGAAGGCTCGCCCGAGGTGGCCTTGACCGATACCGGTGCCCGGCAACGATTGCTGGCAGGCACACCGGATTTACCTATGCGTGCTGCGGGAGTAACCGCTCCCGCGGAATATCCCGAATTATCCATGCGGTCTCCACCACCCCTGGGTGCCGACCTTGCCTCAATCGGCGGATCGACTAATAAAAAAAACGTCGCCGCGAACAGTCCGCGTGACGCGGGAGAATCGCTAGACCATGACGATGGTGGTGGTCCCCCCCGTTACTTCGACGCCATGTATAACGGACTTTCGCTACGGGCGGTCGCCTATGATCGCCTGGTGTACGACGCGGGACGTACTGATCGTGTCACGGTCGTTGTCGCAAAAACCCGGGCGTCCGAGGCGGGCATGGTGCAGGACTTATGGCATCCGCAATTGTGGCGCCAGGTATTGCTTGCCTGCCTGGCATTGCTGCTCGTTCCGGTTGGCCTCACCATCGAACTGAAGCCGCTGATCCGTCTGCGTGATGATGTTGCCAACCGCGATCCCACCGCATTGGTACCGCTTCGCATGGCACATTTGCCTGCCGAGCTGCGGCCTATCGTGGACACGATAAACCAGAGCATTGCCCGTTTGAAGCAACAGGCCAGCACGCAGAGGCAATTCATCGCCGATGCCGCGCACCAGATGCGTACGCCATTGACGGTACTCGACACGCAATTGCAATACCTGCAACAGGTGGGTGCGGGGTCGCCTGGATGGCAAGAAGCGCTTGCGGGAATACAGCGGACGAGTAAGCGGATGGCCTCGATGACAAACCAGTTATTGATGTTGGCGCAGGCGGAGGCTGCCACGCGCCATCCATTGACATCTCGAGTGGATCTCGCGGAAGTCATCGGTGACGTTCTTGCCGAGATGGTTGTCACCGCGGAGCGTCACGCAATCGATCTGGGCGCTGAGTGGGATACCAGCATCCCAGGGCGGCGGGATTCGGACGGTACCCCAGTGCCGATGCCGGTGGCGGGCAACGCCGGCCTGCTTAACGCCATGATCTTGAATCTCGTGGACAACGCGATTCGCTACACGGCGGCGCATTGGGCACGCAACAGGGCAAGATCGGGCGCCGCGTTGTGTCTGGCCGAGGACGGTACGCATGCCGAGGTCGGCACGCATGGCAGCGATGCAAAGCCGGGCCGTGTTGGTGGGCAAGTCACGGTGTCGTGCCGATATGCAGTGCATCCGGGTAATGGCGACGCGTTCGGCAACCCGTTCGTGAAGTTGTTTTGTCGGTCACCGATAACGGTCCCGGCATTCCGGCGGAAGCGAGGGCGCACGTCTTCGAGCGATTCTATCGCGTGCATGGCGAAGTAGACAGTGACGGCTCGGGCCTGGGACTGTCAATCGTCCAACAGATCGTGCAGGCCCACCACGGTTCTGTGGCGCTTACCATGCCGCTTTATACCAGTGTGCCGGCGATGGCGCATGGTGCAGCGGTGGCACACTCGAATGGCGCCAATGCCACTGGCTTATGCGTGACCGTGCGTTTGCCTGCGTGGCCTGCGTCGGAAGAAAGGGGATCGATATGAAGCTGCTGCTGGTGGAAGACAATGTCGAGTTATCGCGTTGGCTCGTCAATTTATTGCACGAGGAGCAATTCGCCGTCGATTGCGCGGCCAACGGCGAGGGTGCGGAGACGTTGTTAAAAGCGCATGGCTATGACGTGGTGCTGCTCGACATGCGCTTGCCTGGCATCAGCGGAAAACATGTTTTAAGCCGCTTGAGGCGTCACGGCGATAACGTGCCGGTCATGATGCTGACGGCGCACGGGTCGATCGAGGATAAGGTGGATTGTTTCGGTTTAGGAGCTGACGACTATGTGGTCAAGCCCTTTGACGCTCGGGAACTGGTGGCCCGGATCAAAGCGTTGGTGCGTCGTCGCCTGGATGACCGATCAGGCCGGTTGCGCTGTGGCGATTTGCATTACCTTACCGAGGCGCGCGAGTTCCGTTGCGGTGACGCACCCCTTGTCTTGCGCCGACGTGAACATGCGATACTGGAGGCGTTGATGCTACGGCAGGGCAAGACGGTGTCGAAGACGGCCTTGATGCAAAGCGTCTATGGTGTCGACGATGACGCGAGCACCGACGCCATTGATATCTATATCCATCGCTTGCGTAAACAAATCGCTGGCAGTGGTGCCGAGATATCGACCTTGCGGGGACTCGGCTATATCTTGCGTACCCGGATTGAGGCGCCCGCTTAGCGCGCCGCGATCCATTACCACTCCCATGGCCGTGCGATAGCGCAACGGGCATTGCCCCCTTCGCGTTCCACGCCTTATACCCCGCTTATTGCGAGCGTTGCACCTTCAGGGGCCCCGGGCCCTGGCAGGTCGGCATCATTTCTATCGCATTGATGTTCACGTGTTCCGGCAGCGACAGCAGCCAGCTCACCGTGTTCGCGATGTCTTCCGCATTGAGCGGTACCGTATCTTGATAAACCGCAGCGGCCTTGCTGTCGTCGCCCTTGAACCGGGTGTTCGAGAACTCGGTGCCCCCCACCAGACCAGGCTCGATCGATGACACCCGCACATTCTTACCAACCAGATCCGAGCGCAGGTTCAACGTGAACTGATGCACGAACGCCTTCGTCGCGCCGTAAACGTTTCCGCCCGGGTAAGGATAGATCCCGGCCGTGGAGCCGATATTGATGATCCAGCCGGCATTGCGTTCGACCATGGCCGGCAAGGCGGCGTGCGAGCAGTAGACCAGGCCTTTGATGTTCGTATCGATCATCGTCTCCCAGTCATCCAGATCTGCCTTGTCCGCCGTTTCCAAACCCAATGCCAGCCCGGCGTTATTGATCACGGCATCCAACGCACCGACTTTCTCGGCAATCCAGGCAAACGTGGCGTGCACGTCGTCGCGCTTCGTCACGTCGAGCGTGCGCGGAATCAACTGGCTGCCCAACTCGGCGGCCAGCGCGTCGAGACGCGCCTGACGGCGGCCGGTGGCAATGACGGTGTGACCTTCCTTGATCAGGCGGCGGGCAATCGCTTCACCAAATCCGGCGCTGGCGCCGGTTACGAGAATATTCATAGGGCGGATGGACGGTTCGCGGCGCGGTGGAAGTGACCGCGTGGTGGAAAACCCCTATCGTAACCCGTTCGTGCGCCGCATGTGAAAGCGCGCACGCGTATTCACCGTCCCGTGGGCCGATTACGCACCGCATTAACCGGATTGCGACCCCGGAGCGATTGATATGTCACTGTGCTCTGAAAACTGTATCCTTTTATTCTCGTTTGGCCTGTACATGCCGACAAAATGTCGCAGGCATATGCTTGGAGGGCACACATAAAGCAGCGGAGCGGCACATGGCAGACCCGAAGATCGAAACCTACAACAATCCGGCCGGCGGCTGGGGCGCACTGAAATACGTGGCAATCAACATATTCAAGGAAAAGATTGTCAGTAAGAGCATGCGTACCCTGCTAGCGCAGAATCAACCGGATGGTTTCGATTGTCCGGGCTGCGCCTGGCCGGATCGTAATCACGCGTCCACGTTCGAATTCTGCGAGAACGGGGTGAAGGCGGTGGCTGCCGAAGCGACGTCGAAACGCGTCACGCGGCAGTTTTTTGCCGATCACACCGTGACCAGCTTGCTGGCGCAAACCGATTACGAACTTGAGCAGCATGGGCGCCTGACCGAGCCGATGATCTACGACGCGACCAGCGATAAATACAAGCCGATTGCATGGGACGATGCTTTCGCGCTTGTTGGCGCGCATCTGCGTGCGCTGCCTCATCCCGACCAAGCATCGTTTTATACATCCGGCCGGGCCAGTAACGAGGCTGCTTTCCTGTTCCAGCTGTTTGTCCGGGAGTATGGCACGAACAATTTCCCGGACTGCTCGAACATGTGTCACGAACCTACCAGCAAAGGGTTGCCGCCCGCGGTGGGCATCGGCAAGGGCACCGTGACGCTGGACGACTTTGATGCGTGCGACACGCTTCTCATTTTCGGTCAGAACCCGGCGACGAACCACCCACGGATGATGGGGGAGTTGCGCGAATGCGCTAAGCGTGGTGCCACCATTGTGTCGATCAATCCGTTGCGTGAGCGGGGCTTGGAGCGTTTTGCCAGCCCGCAGCATGTTCATGACATGCTCTCGACGACGGGAACGCCGATCAGTTCGATGTTTATTCAACCCTCGCTGGGTGGCGACCTCGCGCTGATCAAGGGCCTGATCAAGCATGTCATCGAACGCGATGACGCCGCCATCGCCAGCGGTGCCGAGCGCATTGTCGACGTCGACTTCCTCACCGAGCATACGCTGGGGTTCGAGGCGCTGGCCGCCGATAGTCGGGCCGAACGCTGGGATCTGATCGTCGCTGAGTCCGGTGTGCCATACGACCAGATCGTGCGGTTGGCCGAGGTCTACATCAAGGGGCGCGCCGTGATCTCGACCTGGGGCATGGGCCTGACGCAGCACAAGTACGCCGTCGGTACAATTCAGATGCTGACGAACCTGATGTTGTTACGGGGCAATATCGGTCGCCTCGGCGCGGGGCTCTGTCCCGTGCGCGGACATTCGAACGTGCAGGGCGACCGTACCGTCGGCATTGACGAGCGCCCGCCGGCAGCAATGCTTGATCGGATGGAAAAAGTGTTCGGCTTCAAGGTTCCGCGCACGCACGGGCTGGACGTGGTGGGAACCATTCAGGCAATGCTGGATAAGCAGGTAAAGGTGTTTGTCGCCCTGGGTGGCAATTTCCTGATGGCCTCGCCAGACACACCGCGCGTGGCGCAAGCACTGGAAAACTGCGACCTGACCGTGCAGATCACGACCAAATTAAATCGGAGCCATTTGGTGCATGGTCGCGATGCGCTGATCTTGCCAACCCTCGGTCGCACCGAAATCGACATGCAGGCCGGTGTCGCGCAGGGCGTGACCGTCGAGGATTCGATGAGCATGGTTCATATCTCATACGGGATCAACAAGCCAGCCTCCCCGGATTTGCTGTCCGAGATCGCGATTGTCGGACGGATGGCGGCGGCAACGCTGCCGCAGAGTGCGATCCCGTATCTCTGGTACATCGACGATTACGCCAGGATTCGCGATGCGATCGAATCGGTGTTCGATGCATTCAAGGATTACAACGCACGTGTTGCAAAACCGGGCGGCTTCCATCTTGGGGTTGCCTCGCGTGACCGGGTCTGGAAGACGGCGTCCGGCAAAGCCGAGTTCAAGGTCCATGCGATACCGACGGATTCCCCTATTCATCGCGCCAAGGCCCGTTTCGGAGATCGACTGCTGACGCTGATGACCACGCGCTCGCATGACCAATACAACACGACGATCTACGGGATGGACGATCGCTACCGTGGCGTGTTTGGCCAGCGGCGCGTGATTTTTGCGTGCAAGGCGGATCTCGACCGTCTCGGCTTCAAGGACGGTGAACGCATCAATCTGGTCAGCGTCTGGGACGATGGCGTCACGCGTCGCGCGGACGATTTCCTGCTTGTCGAGTATGACATTCCGGCTGGCTGCATCGCCGGTTACTACCCCGAGACGAACCCGTTGGTGCCGTTGGACAGTTTTGCCGATGGCGCTCGCACGCCAACGTCGAAATCCATCCCGGTGCTGATGGAAAAAGTCACGGTATTACATGCGACGTCGCCTGGCTCGGTGCGAGATACCGTTGTCGTCTGATGCGCGCCGCTGACGACACCTCGCCGGAAGCACAGCTGGCACGCCTGCTGGCGACGCTTGCCGACCCCTCCGCCGACGGTGGTCTGTCACTTGCTCGGGTCAGCAAGCGCAGCGGGTTGCCGATGAGCACGTTGCGCCGTCTACTATCGGCGCTGGGCGATGCCGATCTTGTCGTTTGGTCTCTCCAAGATAACGGTCGCGGCACCGCGCGACTCACGCAGGCCGGTCGTTCGCTGATTGCCGACACGCTTTCTCCACTCGATACATCGTCCTCGTCTTCGCACTCGATGCCGGATTAAACGCATCAGATTCCACGCCTCGCCGTAGCGGGAAACTTCTCCGCGCGTTTTACCGATATTCATCGTATTTTGAAAACCCTTACGATGAGGTCGATGATATTTTGCTGCTGTGGCATATTGTCGCGCCCGCGATTCCTGATTTTGTTCTTCCTTTCATCGTAGAAAATTTGAAAGCGTAATGAAAAAAATCTTTATGCATCAAATGTACTAACTAGCTAGTTCATTATGAGTTTTTTCATAGGCCATCTATTATTGTGAATTTTGCAATTATTCATCGATAGCTGACGATATCTATTTCGTAATTAATATGTAATACAGCTTCTCATGCAATGACCGAGAGCTTTGTATGATGGGCCCCGGACCGTCAGCTGCTACATACCATCGTTCCATAAGGCATCACGCAACTGCCGCGTGACAGGACTAGTATCAAGATGAGCCGGGTATGGGCTGACAATGCAATTCACAAGCATCCAGAGGGTAGATATGCGCAGACGGGGATTTCTCGTATCGATCGCGCTGCTGATAGGCAGTGTGACCGTAGCAAAAGCGAAGGTGATCTGGGGCGGGATGCCTTGGACCGGGAAGGCGTCGGCGGCCCCTCAGCCGGTTGTGGCCGACGGCTGGAAGTTTTTCACCGCCGGAGAAGCGGAGCTGGTGGCGGCGCTGTCGGACCGAATCATTCCAGCGGATGAGCTGAGCATTGGCGGCAAGGAGGCAGGCTGCGCGGTGTTTATCGATGCGCAATTGGCGGGCGCTCACGGGAAAGGGAGCTATCTTTATCTGGATGGTCCGCTCAAGCAAGGTCTTCCGCAGGCCGGCCCCCAGTTCAAGGAAGGTCCTGCTGCACGGTGGCGCGCTGGTTTGGCCGCTTTCGATTCCGCGGTCAAAGCCAAGAGTGGCAAGCCTTTCGTTGCGCTGACCCCGGCCGAACAGGACATGATGATTGGTCAATGGGAGGCTGGCACGCTGCCCATGTCCGGTGTCGATGCAAAACAGTTCTTTAATCTGGTGCTCTGGAACGTGCGCGAAGGCTATTTTTCAGACCCGATCTACGGTGGCAACAAGAACATGGCTGGCTGGAAAATGCTGGGTTTTCCTGGCGCGCAATACGATTTTCGCGACTACATCGACAAGCCAGGGCAGAAACTGGACATCAAACCGGTCAGTTTTATTCGCAAGCCCACCCAGACGACTTAAAGACCAGGCATTTGTAGCTAAAAACGTTGTGCACGGCATCATCGATTCATAACGACAGGTCTTCACAATACAGAGCAAGGAGTATCCAATATGGCGCAAAAGCGGCCAAAAGTGGATGCCGTCATCGTTGGCCTAGGATGGGCCGGTTCGCTGATGGCGAACGAGTTGACGGAAGCAGGATTGAACGTCGTGGCCATCGAGCGCGGTTTGTGGCGTGACACCAGTACCGATTTTCCGACCAGCATCGACACCGATGAACTGCGTTTTGCGCGGCGTCGTGAATTGTTGCAGCCATTGAGCGTGGAGACGATGACGTTTCGTAACCGCCCGGATCAGGAAGCGCTCCCTTTGCGCGACTTGAACACTTATCAGTTTGGCTGGGGTGTGGGCGGTGCGGGCGCGCACTGGAATGGCATGACGTGGCGTTTCCTGCCGACCGACTTCGTGACGTACTCGCATACGGTTGAAAAGTACGGTAAGGGTAAATTCGTCGAGGGGTTGCAGGTGCAGGACTGGGGGGTGACGTACGATGACCTCGAGCCGTTTTACGACAAATTCGAACGCATTGCCGGAACGTCGGGGAAGGCGGGCAATATCCAGGGCCAGAAGATCGAGGGGGGCAATATCTTCGAAGGGCCGCGCAAGCGCGACTACCCGCTGCCACCGCTGGCGCGCACCCAGGCGGCCTTGCTGTTCGATAAGGCGACCAAGGATCTCGGCTATCATCCGTTCGCCGTACCTGCCGGGAATACCTCCGGCGCCTATACGAATACGCTTGGCGTGAAGATGGCGCCTTGCACATATTGCGGCTATTGTGAATTCTTCGGTTGTGGCAATTGGTCTAAAAGCAGCCCGCAAGCGTGCGTGTTACCGGCACTCATGGCACGGAAGAACTTCAGCTTGATTCCTGATTCCGAAGTGTTGCGCGTCGACCTGACTGGCGACAAGAAGATGGCTACTGGCGTGACCTTCATCGATAACGACGGACAGGAGTGGGAACAGCCCGCAGATATCGTCGTGCTATCGGCTTATCAATTCGATAATGTTCGACTGATGTTGCTTTCGGGCATCGGCAAACCCTATAACCGCGATACCGGTGAAGGGGTCGTGGGTCGCAATTATGCGTATCAGACCATCTCGGGTGCATCACTTTGGCTGAAGGATCAGCAACTGAACCCGTTTATCGGTGCGGGTGCACTGGCGCAATCGATCGACGATTTCAATGGCGATAACTTTGATCATTCGAATCTCGACTTCATTGGCGGCGGCACGGCGCTGATTCACTCGACGAATGGCCGGCCGATCGGTTTGTCGGGAGGGGTGCCCAAGGGCACGCCGGCGTGGGGCTCAAGCTGGAAGAAGGCTTACCAGAAGGCCTACCAGAACTACAATTCGATCTATGTAATGGGCAACAGCTATCCGCATCGAGACGTCTTCCTCGACCTTGATCCGGAATACAAGGATCGTCATGGCCAGCCGTTGCTGCGAGTGACGTTTGATTGGAACGAGAACGACAAGCGTTCGGGCAAGTTCATGGCGGATAAGTCCATGGAGATCGCCAAGGCGATGAACGCCGAGACAATCGAGCGTTCAGAGCCGACGGCCGCGCCGTACACGCCGATGACCAATCTGTCTTCGCATACCACGGGCGGGGCGTGCATGGGCGATGATCCGCGGACCAGCGCGGTCAACAAGTATTTGCAGAGCTGGGATGTACCGAACACCTTTGTCTGCGGCGCATCGGCGTTCGCGAACAATGCCGGCTACAACCCGACGGGTACGGTGGCCGCGCTGACGTTACATGCCGCGCAAGCCATTCGGGATCAGTATCTGAAGGCACCTGGCGCATTGGTGAAGGTCTAGACGATGGCGCAACAACCTACTCAACACTCGCCACGCCGGTCTGGCGCCGCCCGCATCGGGATCGTGATTTTTATCCTGATCATCCTTGCGGCCGTGATTCTTGGCGGCTTGATTGCCTGGCGTTCGCACCAGCGTGCCAATGCGCCGGTTGATACCGCGCTGCTGGATCAGATCACGCAATACGGCGCGAATGATGGCAGTAAGGAGGCCGATCCGATCAAGCGGGGCTTGTACCTGGCCCAAGCGGGGGACTGTATCGCTTGTCATACGGCGAAGGGCGGCAAGCCGTTTGCTGGCGGTTTGGGCTTGAATACCCCGTTCGGCGTCATTGTGTCCAGCAATATTACGCCGGACAAGCGGTACGGCATTGGCGATTGGACGGACGCGCAGTTTCTGCATGCTGTCAAGGATGGTGTCGCGCCGCATGGCAAGTTGCTGTACCCGGCGATGCCGTACAACTTGTATTCGCGCGTTACCGACAAGGACCTGCTTGACGTCTTTGCTTATTTGAAGACGGTTGCGCCAGTAGCCGAAGCACCGCCCGCAAACCAGTTGCCGTTCCCGTTCAATATTCGCCAATCACTTTTCTTCTGGAATCTGCTGTTCTTCAATCCGACGCCTTTCACGCCGGACCCGAAACAGTCGATCGAGTGGAACCGTGGCGCCTATCTGGTTGACGGTCTTGGTCACTGCACGGCTTGCCACAGCGGCAAGAACTTCCTCGGGGGCGATACGGATTATCTGCAAGGATATGACCTCGAGGGTTGGCATGCACCCGAGATCACCGGCAATACCTATACCGGTATTGGCAGTTGGAGCAACGCGGACGTCGTGGCTTACCTGCATACGGGGGGTAATCGCATCAGCGTCGCGGCAGGGTCGATGGGCGAGGCAGTGACGAATTCGACGCAGCATATGACCGAAGGTGACCTGAGCGCAATTGCCACTTACTTGAAGAGCTTGCCCGGGTCTGACAGAAAGCGGCCGACACCGCTGCAGCAAACGGACGCCACGATGGTGTTGGGACATGACATCTATCAAAGCAATTGCGCTGCCTGTCATAAGACGAGCGGCGAGGGTGTCGAGGCGATGGTGCCATCCCTGGCAAACAATCCGGGCGTGCAAGCGCCGGGTGCCAACAACGTGATCCGAACGATCTTGATGGGCGGGCGCGGTGCCGCTACAGCGAGCAATCCGACGAGCGCGGAAATGCCTGCGTTTGCCTGGAAACTGTCGGACCAAGAGGTGGCGGCCGTGGCGACGTATATTCGGAATAGTTGGGGTAACGCGGCCGATGCGATTACGGCCGCCGATGCAAGGAAGCTGCGTACGCGTCTGAAAGCGCCACCGCAGTTAGGATCACAACCTTAAAATTTGAGACGCAAGCAGTCGCGACACACCACATCCCGATAGCGATATCGGGGTTTTTTTACCTGCGTTTTTATCGACGGTGCGAGCGTATTGCACGAGGGCTGTGATAGGCAGGCGTATATTCCTGCTGGCGTGTACGGCCACGAATGAAGAGGATGCCATGGTTACGGGTATCAGTATTGGGTCATGGACCCAAACGAGTCATATTGGCCGGAACCGCAACCTATTTCCTTTGCACGGGAACGATGGGGCGGTACTTTATCGTCGAGCGCCAGTCAGATACCGTTGCGGTAGTCTTTAAGTGCTTGGCGTGAGAAGCAGTACGATAATGATCCGGACAACAAGACCTTCGTATTGATCAATGCCATCAGGCCGACGCTAGCGATGTAATCAATCTCTTGATTTAAAGACACAAGGCTTGTGTTGTCAAAATACATGTTACGGTGAACAACGAAGGCGGCATGCGCTGCTTTTGTCTTCTTTTCCGACATGCGCGAACATTCGAACAAGACTCCCGCACCGTCCCAGGCTCCGTGGGACAATCTTTTCTCGCCCGAATGGCAGCAGTGCCTGTGGCGGACGGGGTTGATGGCCTGGCCGACCATCGCTGTATGCCTGTGGATCGGTCAGATTACAAATCACATGGTGCCGATGCTGGTCGTCGCCGGGGGCGCGTTCACTGTCGGCTTAGGGGCGCTGCAACGTTTTACGCGAATTTCGATCATGCCGATGCTACTTGCGTGCCTCGGCATGATGTTGTCCACGTGGATTGGTTCACGCATCGGTGCCTCATTGACGGCGATGCTGTTGGCAAGCGCGATTTGGGCGGCACTGGGCGGGTGGGCTGCGATACGCGGGCCGGGATTGACCTGGATTTGTCAGCAATCCGCGATCGCGCTATTCGTCGCAGGTAGTTTTGCCGGTAGCAATAGTGGGAATGCCAGTGTTGCTAACTCATCTTTTCCAATTGATTTTGGCCTAATGCTGCAGGCGATCTTGCCGCAATTCGGTGAACTCGTTCATGGTTCTGGAACGTTCGGCGTATCGACCGACTACGCGGCGCAACGGGCGCTAATGGTGGGTATCGGCGGGGCGGTTCAGATCGGATTTCTGGGGGCGGCTTTTTTGTTCTGGCCGCGTGCGATCCCGCCGATCTTACCGTCTCAATCTTTAAGAAGTGATACTCGTGGTGCGCTGGCCACGGCATTGCGCGCGGCGCTGGCTTGTACTGCCGCCAGTCTGGCCGTGCATATGTTGAAGCTACAACATAGCTATTGGGCACCTATGACCGCGTTGGTCGTGCTCAAACCATCTATGAAGGAAGAGTTCCACAGTGTGCTGCAGCGCTGTATAGGAACTGTCACGGGGGCAACGCTAGTAACACTCGCGATTTTTTTTCTTCGCCCGAGTCCGGGATGGTTGATTATCGCGACGAGTCTGTGCGCCTTATCTGCCTACGCGTTGAATCGCGTCAGCTATCTCTTCTTCAGCGCGGCCCTGACTGCCTACATCGTTTGCATGCTTGGTTTGGTCGATCCCGGACAAATTGCTCCGGAGATCGCTTTGTACCAGGAGCGGATTGGCGCAACGCTGATCGGTTGCGGCATGGCACTCGTTATTGACTATCTTCTCAAGGCGATCGGACTTAATGCCAATCGTCGACCGGGAATGGACTAACCTTATTCGATTTTGAAAAGGCCTTGCGCAAGGCGCGGCATGTCGAGGTAACGCCGATTGGTCGAGGCCTCATGTTTGTCAAGACTACTATTTAGTGTTTTCCTCAAGATGTCGCCTTTGCGTTCGTAACTGTAGGCAGATTCGGCTTTTCACTTGATAAGGCGAAGACGTCACTATTCCAACGAAGCTTGATTCGTAAAAGCGGCATGTCAAACCTTGTACATGGTCTAATCCGCAAATGAGCAGTGAGACGAATGTCCCAAGTCATGCAACTATAGTTTTGCGATGTAAGCGCTTTCTTTATTTATCTATTTATTTTGGAATGCAGATCATGCGAGTGTTATTTGATGCCGTAGCACCTCTGTATTTAGGGAATACGGATGACGATGAAGAATTAGAAGAAAAGGTTGTGGCTGTGAGACAGGGTAAGCTGGAAGAGTTGCCCAGTGATGTCTTTTGCATGTCTGCTTCCTTGCTTTGCGCACGTTCACTATTCAGCCTTAGTCTAGTTAGCAACAAATACTATACATTGTTGCGGTCGCAGTTTCAGTCAAGCTTTATGGCTATGTCGAACATCGGAAGATTTCGGACTAGTGAGCCTCTAGAGGCTCTGTTCATGCAGACGCTGAACAGTATTCAGACTGTTCGCATTCGTGCCCAGCAGCCAGCGCTGCTAAGAGCGCTTGTGTTGACAATACCAGACGGTAACCGGAGTGGTTCAGATGACCGACACGGGCATAGGCATCTAGCTTTCTTTAAAGGAAAAGCTTTTAGCGCTGTTCTTTCCGAACAAGAAAGCGTGATAAAACTTCCACCATGTTCTTTATCGCAAGCCCTTGATTTAGTTAATCTGATCGTTGCGCGTTATGCCATATCTAAGTCCTTTGAGCATTGCAAGATAACACCTTTTAATTTGCTGCAGCAAACTGAAAAATCATTTTGGGTGGCAGTGCTTAATTCCCTTACGGAGAACATTCCAGCATATGATCTGAAAGATGCGATAACGTTATTTTTTGAAAATTATGACGGTCTGCCAGAAAATATTTCTGATTCATTTGCAGGGGCCTTGGCATCAGCACTGTTTTTTAACAAAAAGCATCAAGGGGATATGGTTCAGGCGATAATGCGCAGGCGTTTTGGCGTGACGACGGACAAGCAGTGGTCTATTGTCGATCAGCGTATTGCCTCGGAACTTCATGAGCATTGTAAGGAAGCGCCAGGGCCGGACTTTGATCTGGAATGTTCGAGATGGCGTGCTTGCAACACGCGTTTTGTAATCCAGGCAGAACAGGCGACGCTCGCCATAAAACCTCATTATAACTTCGGTGAGAGAGCGCAAATCGATGTTTTACCAATACGGAAGTCTGAAAAATCTCCAGGCTGGTTTAATCGGGCATTTCACTTTCTGAATCCTTGGCATGCGTATGCAAATCCCGTCAAAGGTCCGGAAGTGGTCGTTTCCGCACTTAGCATAGATCTTGAAAAATTCCCTGGTAGATTTATTTGCGCCCTAGCTAACTTGCTTCCTGCGCGTTCAATATTTACACTTAGCTTGGTCAGCAAGCCTTTTTACGATCTTCTGCGCTCTCAATTCCAATCAACTTTTACGGCTATCTCGAAGATCGAAAGCTTCCGGACTGGAACGCCGGTGCGCTTGTTGTTTATCCAGGCAATCACCAGTATTGAGGCTGTTCGCATAGTTGCGCAGCAGCCGGGCTTGCTCCGAGCGCTGGTGTCGTGCATGTCTGTTCGCAATAAATCAATTTCCGACCATTGTAAACTTGGTAACTGCGATAACTTTGATGGAAAGAAGCTATACGAAGTTATTTCAGGAAATGAAGCTCGCATCGGGGCAACACCGCAAAAATTATCGGAAGCTATTGCTTTAATTGATTTGGTCGTTGCGCGTCATATCGCATCTGGATCGTTCGAAGATTGTGCGATATCGCCTCTGGACCTGTTAAAGAGAAACGACAAAGCTTTTTGGCCTGAAATGCTTTATTCATTAATAAATAGCATTCCTTATGATATGCTAAGAAAGGAAATTCAATTGTTTGCTGAAGAATTTGATGGAACCTTGAGCGACATACCTCAATTACTCGCGTGCGAGTTGGCATCGGCATTATTTTTTCGCTCAAAGCTTGACGGGGAAGCGATCAGAGCAAGGATGCAAACGCATTTTGGCCTAAATACATTAGAACAGAAATCCGAGATAGATATTCGCATCGCAAGGGAGCTTCATTTGAAGCTTCCATCTGCACCCGGTGCAGCCTTTGATGAACAGTGTTCGAGATGGCGTCCATACGATCCGGACTTTGTGATCCTTGCTGAATACGCGACAACCGAGATCGAGCCAGGCTTCGATTTTGGTGAAAGAGCAATGATCGGCGATGCATCCACAATTGAGGAAGTAATTTATCAATTTGGATATAATATTCGCGATATTGATAATAAGATAAATGTATAAAATCTTATTTTTATTTACTAAAATGGTCGTGAATGTTGGAAGAATTAGGGCGATTTTAATATTTCCCTATGGAAAGATGCGAATTAGGTAAGCAACGATATAGTTGCAATTGCAAGTGTTCGCATGTCAATCACGTGATTATTTGATTATTTGATTATTTGTTGGATGGTGGGTCAGGGTAGGCGTGATGGGTTTGTAGTTTTGTGTATTCGTCAATCATGCAGTGGTCTCTGATTTTCGCATTAACTTTCTTTGTCGAAAAAGTTATTTTTTTACTTGAAAATAATTCCAGGTTTGGGTGATCAATAGAAAAATATCATTTTCACGATGAGGAAAAAGCTCCCAGTAGATTTTTTTGAAAAATTATTTTATATGAAGATTGTTAAGAACGCGCAAACGTTTTGGAAATTTCGGATGTCATTTGAGATGGCATTGACTGCTCTGGTATTGAATGGGTGTTCTCCTGGTAGTCGCGATGCGGAACCGGCAGCAACGGCATTAGCACCGACACCAACACCAGCAACGGCACCAGCAACGGCACCAGCACCGACACCGACACCGACACCGACACCGACACCGACACCGACACCGACACCGACACCGACACCGACACCGACACCGACACCGACACCGACACCGACACCGACACCGACACCGACACCGACACCGACACCAACACCAACACCAACACCAACACCAACACCAACACCAACACCAACACCAACACCAACACCAACACCAACACCAACACCGACACCGACACCAGGATTGGGGTATTCGCTTTGGAATGCAACTCCGGCAGAACGCCCTCAAACGTATCGAAGCGCGCATGAGTTTTTGATTACCCGGCCCGTCGTTGGCGTGCCGAAAGGGCGAAAATTTTCGCGAGGTGAAAATGCGAGAAAGTTGCTGAGCATCGACAATAAAATCCGTCGTTTTATGGATTTGAACCGGGTTGCAGGTTTTATGGCCCTAAAAGACGGCAAAACGCTGGTGGAAGAATATGGCTTGGGAAACTACGCCGATTCAAGGTGGCAGACGTTCGGCGTCACATACTCTATTCTGTCCACGATGGTGGGGCTTGCTATTAAGGAGGATCTGCTTTCTTTAACAACGCGGGTACGCGATGTCTTGGGCGACAAGGCTGGATCGGTGTATGGCATGGCGACTGTCGAGCAATTGCTGCGAATGCAGTCAGGCGTGAAATGGGAGCTCGATGGGGCGCGGCCGGGCGGTATTGGAGATATGGTCCGGGCAGGTGAGAAGGGCGAACGTGGCGCGACGTTGGCGTTCCTTGCATCGCTTGATGCGGACCCCGCATTGATTGGTGGAAATATATACAACCACAACGCTGGTGATGTGCAAATGCTCGCTGAAGTGCTTGACGCGACGGTGCGACGGCGAGGTTATGATGGTTTGAGCGATTACATGTCGAAGAAGATTGCGCAGCCGTTTCAGATGGAGGGCGGCACATGGGTGTCGGAGACGCAGGATGGCGGAGAGCTGATTTTTTCAGGAATCAGCTTGACGCTGCGTGACAATGCACGCTTTGCGCAAGGCATTCTTGAGGAATTTAAGAAAGGCGACAGTAGCATATTGCCACTGGGATGGAAGTATGCCGCTTATCTGGATCCTCATCCTCTTAGTTCACGTGATAGGCACGGTGCGAACCCGAAGTTTGGCTATCTTTGGAAAACGCATGGCTCAAGCTTTATTGCGCCAGATGCTCTTTTTTATGCTCAAGGGATTGGAGGGCAAGCAATCATTATCCTCCCAAGTAAGAGACTGATCTATGTCTTGCAAAGTGCATGGGCTGCTGAAGACGATGTGCAGATAGCAACGCTGTTTGCTGATCTTTTTAAACTAAATTTAGATATTGAAAAGAAAATATCTGCGGAACGTGTTGATGACTTTTTGACACCTTAGTTCACAAATTTACTGCTTAGCGTGCCACTGATCGGATTGTGATGACGTACAACTTGTACGGTTTTGTTTCCTCACGCCGGGACAACTATTTCTAATGGAAGTGTACTTCGCGTTAGTAGCATGAGTTTGCCGAAATATGCCTAACGCTCTATGGCAAGAGTGCGAAATGTACGGATTTTAATAGAAATTAAATATATTAGTTATCCTATATATAAAATTATTTTCTATATGTTGATGTCGATGTATTCAGGCATATGGGTGATTTTTCTTGAGGAAGTGTTTTTAATATGAACATAGATGACAACAGGCAGACGTTCCGAAAATTTCGGACATCATTAGGGATAGTGTTGAGCGTTTTGGTATCGACTGGGTGTTCTCCTGGTAGTCGCGACGCGGAACCGGCAGCAACGGCATTAGCACCGACACCAACACCAACACCAACACCAACACCGACACCAGCAACGGCACCAGCAACGGCACCAGCAACGGCACCAGCAACGGCACCAGCAACGGCACCAGCAACGGCACCAGCAACGGCACCAGCAACGGCACCAGCAACGGCACCAGCAACGGCACCAGCAACGGCACCAGCAACGACACCGACACCGACACCGACACCGACACCGACACCGACACCCACACCCACACCCACACCCACACCCACACCCACACCCACACCCACACCCACACCCACACCCACACCCACACCCAAGGCGCAGCCTATGGATGCCTCAACATCGATTCCAGTATCGGGGCCATCAGAGGCAGTACCAAAGAAAGCTTTGGATGAGTCTGAAACCCTGGCACAAGATCAAAAAGAAGGTGATCCGGGTTTAGGGCAGTTTCTTTTTCATCGTCGCATTATTGGCGTCGGGAAAGCTCGGACATTTACCCGAAGCCCGAGCGCGGCTCATATATCGTCTATCGAGAATGAAATACGCGAGTTTATGAACATGCATAAAGTTGCAGGGCTGATGGTACTGTTGAACGGAGAAGCATTAATTGAGAAATACGGCATGAACAGTAGCGTCAATATGAGGTTGCAAACCATCGACGTCACGCAATCTATCCTCGCCACCATGGTGGGGGCGGCGCTTCAGGATGGTTTGCTTGCTTTGGATACGCGGACGGGTGATGTAATAGGGCATAACGCGGGGCCGATTTACAGCATGGCAACGGTCTACCAATTGCTGAAAATGCAGTCGGGTGTGAAATGGCAGAGTGGCGGGAAGGATGCGGATGATTTACAACAACTTATTCGATCCGGCCAGCTCGGTGAGCGTGGTGCCACATTGTCCTTTCTTGCAACGCTTCCGGCTGACCCTTCATTGGCTGATGGAGACACGTATAACTACAATCCCGGTGATTTTCAAGTTCTTGCTGAAGTATTGGACGCTACTGTGCGCCGGCATGGCTATGACGGGCTAAGTGATTACTTATCTGTGAAAGTCGTGCAGCCATTCAAAATGGGGAGCGGCGCATGGGCGTCGGAAATTCAAAATAGTGGAGAATTGATTTTTCCGGGAATTGCGCTCTCACTTTCTGATACTGCGCGATTCGCACAAGGCATGGTCGAAGAAATGAAAAAAAAGCACAGCAGCATCTTACCTAATGCGTGGTACAAAAATGATTGTATCGACTTGACTGCCGACGTTTCGCTTCGAAACAGTTGTCAGGCAATAATCGTGATGCCAGACGAAGGACTGGTTTATGTTTTGCAAAGTGGGGTCGCAAACCGTGATATAGAACAAGCGCAAGAACTACATGAAGCCTTTCAAGCTCTGCAAAAAAAGATCGCATGGACGATAACAAAGAGTTATTTACATTAGAATTCTAAATCCGTCTTTATAAACTCAATCGTCCAGTATATGTCGCCGGTCATCTGGACATCAGTTCTATGAGATCCGAAAAGACTTTCCAGGCCAAACGCTGATGTTATTAAGTTTGTTCCGGGTAATTCGATCCGGTGACAAATTGATGCGACGTCGCAGGTCGCATCAACTGTCGATGCATCGACATCCTATACGCTGCGTGAAAGCAGGCGCCCGATCATGGCATCTGGTAATGCGCTGATCAGCATGTGCAACGTAAAGTCCACGTCCGATGCGGCAATGTCGAATCGCACGATCAAGTCTTCTCCGGCAACGCTGATACTGGCAATGTAGACGCCGAGGGGGGAGTGCAGTAATTGGCTGAGGCTTTCGCGTGGTGTATGGACCTTACCGTGATAATCGTTCAGTAGCGTGACATCCAGGAATACGCGTCGCTGCAATGCGTTTGCAGGCAATGCATCGTCCGAGAGAATCGATTTTGCTTCTTCTTGATTGTGCGAGGCCAGGGTTGGGAAGTTCATCATTTATCCGAGAAAGCCAATGGTAACGGTTCGAGGTTGTTTAGCTGAGCGAGCGCGTGCGATAACTGCCTCATGAGCTTTTCTGATGCGGTGGCCAGCGGTGCGCGCGTCTCCGCGCTCGCAAGTCCTTGCAATGCCAGGCATGCTTTTATTGCGGTAGGGTTGGTCGTCGAGAAAAGCAGGCGGATGATGTCCGAGAGCCCATCGAAGTCCAGGCATGCTTCGTTTCTTCGACGTTCAAGGCCAGAAGAGGTCGTGCCCGACAGCGACGCTCGGATATCTCGATCAATGGAAACGAGTTCTTCCGGGAAGACGTGGGCACTGGCGAGAATGGCGCCGCTGCCGCCTGCTTGCAGGCATTCGATAAGTGCATTATCCGTCCCGCACAGCATGCTGAGAGGGAGTTTTCCGAAGGCGCTGAAGCTGCTGGGCACACATGCTTTGATCGCCGTGATTTCGTGTCGATACAGCAGCTTCTCTACGGTTTCTGGTGCCAGTGCGACGCCTGCGCGCAGTGGAACGTCATACAGTATGATCGGCTTCCTTGCGACATCGGCGATTGTCGAGAAGTGCCAGATCAAGCCGTCTTGATCGGGCCGGATGTAGGCAGGAGCAGGGACCAGATACCCATCAGGCTGAAAGCGGTCATAAATTTGAATCGATTCACACATCTCCGATGTGCTCAATCCACTGACACCAATATAGACCGGCATACCGGACGGGACAGCGTCGAAGATCGTGTCCAATACCTCGCTACGCTCAATCCGTGACAAAAGGGTTGATTCACCTGTCGTGCCCAGCGCGACAAACCCGCTGATACCTGTACCGGCATAGTGCTGCACCAGATGTCGTAATGCAGCAACGTCCACTTTGCCATGCTTGAATGGCGTGACTAAGGGTAACCACATACCTGAGATCATTACTTTTTCCGTCGCGGACTGTACTCGAACTCCCGCGGGTAAATTTGGTTGATAGTGGCGTTGGGGATAAGCGTCATCAGCGCTTGAAGACTTGATTTCATGCCTGCTGCGGGAATGTCGAACGTGAAGTGAATGTGTATTGGAAAGAGCGTTGCCTGGCGTACTCGCGCACCCATCGATGATCCAAACACTTTCTTGAGTTGGGCGCGTTTCTTATCTCCCTCGTGCTCCTCGACCACCACTTCAACGACGTATGCATCAAATGGCGTTATAGGAACCGTAGGAAGGAAATGCCTTTCTGAATTGGTTTTGCTCGACAAATGCATGATGCCGTTCCTCGCTTTGCCATTGGGATTGGTACGGCGACCCCAATATCACTTCAATTAATCTTTCTCTGCCGCAGTACGATGCGATAGTGAAATCGTAGCGCCAACGCACATCAAATTGGCGTAAAAATCGCGGGTCGATGTATCAAGAACCTGTAAAGATTTTCGTGCTTGAAAAATAGGACCGCTTAAGCGACGGTGCTTTTTTTGTATCTGCTCTGGATTTTGCTGGTGTAAGGATTCGCCGTCATACCACAGATGCACCTTGCAATGATGTACCTCGCAAATCACTCAATCGCCATTACCCGTCAAAACCTTAAGCCGCGCGAGCTTTCAAATTTTTTAAGCCTTGACTAATAAAAGTACCGTGCACGCGTTAGATCGTCTAACTCTGCAAAAAAAGAGAAATGGGTAGTGGCAAATTAAGTCAGTACACCTAATATATTAGAGGTGTAAGTATTATATGAACGTGGGAACAGGGATCCCACTTACCTGGTAGCGGTGAATGGCTATCTACACAGAAGCAAGGATGAATAGCGTTTTACGCGCCATGCCGCATCGTATTCTTTCCATGACAGAACGTCACGGTAAGCAAGGATATCAACGTCAGTCCGACGGCCAAGGCGGCCACGCCTGTCGCACCGGCCCCGCGCAACATGTAGATGGCCAGGATTGGCGTTAGCCCACCCACAACGGCGGTGGAGAGTTCGCGGCCCAGCGCCACGCCGCTGGCGCGTACCGCGGCGGGAAATTGCGCCGAGAACAACGCTCCCTGTACGGCGAGCAACCCGTTCACGCCGATGCCGATCGTCAAGACCATCGCCAGGCAGATCAACGTGGGCGAGCGGGTGGCGGTCAACGGGAAATACGCCACGCTGGCAGCGATCGAAAACAATAATGCAACCATAAAGAAACGTCGTACACCGATACGATCCGCCAGCGCGCCAAATAACGGCGCAGTGACCACGGCCACCGCGGCGGCAATCAACGTGGCGTGCAACGCGACTGCGCGCGGCATTCCGAGGGTGGCCGTGAGGTAGTACGAAGTGAAGGTCAAAAATAGAAAACCGAGACCGGCTTGCGCGAACTGCGCGCCTACCACAAACACGACCCCGCGCCATTCGTCTCGCAATAGTGCCCGCACTGCGGTGCTTTTCCGCGTTGCGTCTGGTTGCAGAACTTGTGCAGCATGAAATGCCTGACTTTCACTCAGGTTGCGTCGAATCCAGACGCCTGCGAGCAGCAGCAACCCGCTGAACAGGAACGGGATGCGCCAGCCCCAGTCCGCAAACGCCGGTCCGGTCAACCAGGAAAACAATCCGAGCGCTGCCGATGCCAACAACATGCCGGCATACACACCCGTTGCGGGCAGCGCGCCGCGCACACCACTGTTTCTTGCTGCGCCCGTTTCAACGGCATACACCGCCGCCACGGCGAATTCAGCGCCAGCGCCCACGCCTTGAATAATGCGCAAGAACAATAACAAGAGCGGCGCGGCCAGGCCGATCGATGCATAGGTGGGTAGCAGGCCGATCAGGCAACTGCTGCCACCGGTCAGCAACAGGATGACGACGAGGATGCGTTTCCGGCCAAAGCGGTCCGATAATGTCGCCAGCAGCAAGCCGCCAAAGGGGCGCGCCACAAAGCCGACGGCGAACGTGGCATAAGCGGCTACGGTGCCAGCAAACTGATCGGTAGTCGGAAAGAAACTTGCGGACATGACGCTGCCCACGAGCAATGTGTACAAGAAGAAGTCGTACCATTCCAGCGCGCTACCCACCACCACCGCCAAGGCCGATCGGACACGTTCCTTGTGCGACGGCAATGCCGTCATCATCGGTACGCCCACGGTGCCCGTCTCGCTGTCAGCGCTCGCTATCAAGCCATCGGTCGCGTTCGCGGGACTTTGGGTTGCTACGCTGCGCATCGACTTTTCCATCGGCTGGTATCTCGTCCCGCAATTTTTATTAGTCATAGCCGGGTTTTACGTCTTGAAGGCGGACCCCGCAAAGCAAGACCTCGCGGCGATTATAAAGAACTGTGGTGGCAAGGGAAATGCGTGTTGCGTACTAACACCGCATTTTTTGCGAAAAATGCCATATATATATCGTTATGATGCGGGTTTTCCGCAAAAATACACCGATAAATGCGGAGTACGTCGATCTTCCGTCATGATGCCGACTGGGACGGTATGATCGCATCGGGGCGGAGGTACGCCAGCACTGCTTCGATCAACATCTGTCGATGGGCGGGGCGCTGACTCGGCAGCAACGGGTCGCGGCCAAATAAGGTGCCGAACGTGTATCGGTTCAAGACCCGGTGAAAAGAAAAACTGCTCATTAGCATGTGCAGATCGATAGCATCAACATTCGCGCGAAAGCAGCCGGCACGCACCCCACGCTCGAGAATCTGCTCAAGCAGTTGAATCGCGGTGGCATTGCGGCCCCGACTCGTTTCCGACCGCTTCAGGAAAGTGGCCTGCTGGAAGTTTTCGATGCTGACCAGCCGTACGAAATCGGGATGCGCTTCATGATAGTCGAAGGTTAATCCGACCAAGGCGCGCATGGCGTCGATCGGCGGTTGTTCGATCAGGCGCATCTCCTCCTCGTCATGCCGGATACCCCCATAGGCTTGATCGAGAACCGCCTGATAAAGCTCATCCTTGCTACCAAAGTAGTAATAGATCATCCGCTTCGTCGTGCGGGTCTTTGCCGCAATGGCGTCCACGCGCGCGCCGGCAAGGCCGTTCGTCGCGAACTCCTCGGTGGCGACTTCGAGGATATTCTGCTTCGTCAACTCCGGATCATTCTTTCGCTTGGGACGTCCTTTTGCCGTGGTCGGTTGCGGGACAACAGGGTCGGACGAATCCTGCGATGGGTTGGACGAGGCAGCCGCGGCACCGAATGGGGCGACCGCACGCGTCACACTAGGCGGGGTGGCCTCAGAGTCAGAAAAGGAATTCAGCGGAGCGTCGGGCATACCGGTTGTGCGGTGCGACAAATCGAGATATATGACACATTGTATGCGTATTTCTCGCGATCTGCCGCGCCAGACAGGCTGGAACCACCACGCTGTTGATTGATTAGTGCGAGATTTTTTCCAGCGCAATGTCGCGGGTTCTGGGCCCCATCGGACCGATCACGAGCATCACGATCAGCATGGCAGCAGCGATAAAGGCAAAAACACCCACAACGCCGAAGCCGTGCAAGATGGCGGAGATGGCGAACGCCGTGAAGATTGCCGAGAACCGGCTCCACGAGTACACGAAACCCACTGCCTGGGCACGAATGGCGGTTGGGTACAATTCGGTTTGGTAGGCATGCAGATTGAACGACATCATATTGCACGCCAGCGTGATCAATACGCCGGTGACGATCAACGGCACGCTCCCGGTGACCTGGCTGAACAGCAGTCCGCACACCATGATCGCACCCGCCATGAACACGATCATGCTCTTGCGTTCGAAGCGATCTCCCATCCATAGCCCGATCATCGGGCCGATGGGCGCGGCCACGGCGATAATGCTCGAATAGGCAAGACTACGCGTGACTGTCACGCCATGCGAGATCAGTAGCGTTGGCAGCCAATTGGCAAAACCAAAGTACCCCACGGTCTGGAATACGTTGCATAGCACCAGCATAGTCGTACGTTTGCGATAGACGCCTTGCAGGATATCGCGGAAGCGTTTGCGTTCGCCCACCGGTTCCGGGGCCAATGGCGGCGGTAACGGCTTGCCGTATTCGCTGGCTACCCGGGTTTCCAGATCGGCAACAATGCGCTCGGCTTCCGCCGTACGGCCTTTCAGGGCGAGCCAACGTGGACTTTCCGGCAGTTGACGTCGAATCCACCAGATGAAAATCGCGCCATGGGCGCCGATGAGCACGACCCAGCGCCAGCCTTCCAGCCCGAGGAAGTGCACCTCGGACAGCAGGTAGGTCAAGATCGCCGCGCATGGCACGGCGACAAAGCCGATCGCCTGCTCGCAGGCGAATGCACGGCCACGGATCTGCTTGGGTACCAGTTCCGCGATATAGGTGCCGATGGTCACCAGCTCGACGCCAATGCCGATGCCGGCGATGAAGCGCCACAGGTTCAGGCCCAATGCCGTGTCCTGGAAGGCCATGACGACATTGGCCACGCTGTACCAGAGCAACGACCCGGTGAAGACGGAACGACGACCAAAACGGTCGGCGAGAAACCCGCACGCGATGGTGCCGATAAACAGTCCCGAAAACAACGCCGCGATAAAGCCTGCCACGCCGTTATTGCCGAACAAGCCGGGTGTGGTGGCGGAAAGTATGCCGCTCTTGACAATCCCTGGGGCGATATACCCGGTGAACAGCAGGTCGTACATCTCAAAAAAGAAACCGAGACTGAGCAGCACGACGAAACGCCATATGGTTCGCGTGGCCGGCAGGCGATCCAGGCGCGCGGATAGAAGGCTGGCCGCAAGCGCCGCATGATGCTGGTCTTGCCCCGCCTGGGATGCCGATCCGTGAACAGAAGGCGAAACTTCTGGCGTCACGCGCGAATGCGCGGTGCCGGGTGCGTGTTCCGCACCGGATGTCTGGTTGGGCGAACCCATGATCGTTGATGTCTCCTGGATGCACGCCGTTTCTGTACGGCTGGCATGCAGCGGGAGTATAGCAAAGCCTTATACGGATACCAGACCCGATTTCATCGGGACGACGAACGGTGGATCAACGGACGGCCAGCCATATGATGGCGCCTGAGATCGGCAATAGCCAGGCGAGATGAAGCGCCATGCGAGGCACGTAGCGCAGTACGAGGACAAGCGCTTGCGCGGCGGCGGTCAGGACCCCCAGCCATGCCACCACGCCGATCGGGCCGCCCCAATGCCGGATGCAGGCCGCCAGCGCGAGACAGAGCAGGATCGAGGCCACGGCTTGCAGGGTACGGTTGACCGGCCTGCGCAGCGTGGTGCCGGTCAAGGTTTCCTGGTGGCGGCTCATCGTCATGCTCAATACGGCAAACCCGCCAATGGCGGGTGTTAGGGCCAGGGCGAGCGCGAGGGCGTCGTTCATCGTGATTCGGACGCGGAGCGCGCCGGTAAATGGGGGAGTGCCGAGCCTGCGGGACGCCGGCCTTCGGTGGCGTTAGGGCCTGATAACGTCTCGTGGCGATCGGTTTGATTGGCACGTGCCATGCGGTCTCGGTCCGGTCAGTATGATTTCTTGACCAGGAACCATGCCATGGCACCAAGCGCCGCCGCGACAGCCAGCAGCGCGATATCGAAGCCTGGCATGACCCAGGCACCGACGGTCAAGCGGTCGATGACCGGTAGCAACGTGAACGCCATGGCACCTGCAACGCTTTGCATGATCCATCCAGCGCGGCCGCGACATAGAAAGGCATGCATTGCGGCAACGGCCCAGACCGCGAAGAACGCCTGGATTTCCAGTGCGGCCCGATGCGCTTGCAGCGCCGGAATCAACCGATTGGCATAGAAGAAGCCCGCCATGGCAAGGGGCAACCCTCCGATCGTGGCAAGATTCAGCCGTTCCACGAACCACAGTCCGAGGTGAAAACGATTGCCGTGCGACAGGCGTTTCTGACGCTGCTTGTTGGTCCAGATGATCAGCCCGCTGGCCACCATCAATGTACCGGCCAGACCCGACAGGAAGAACACCGCGCGTAGCCCCGGTGATGCGAACCGCGCTTCGTGGAGGCCATACATGACGCCCACCATGTCGGCCACGGCGTTGTCAGCGTCATACGTGGTCACCGTCTTGCCGTGGACATCGAACGTGATGGATTGGGGGGCGGCCGACAGGCGAGCGTCACTGCCGCGACTGACTTTGATTTGCGCGGCGGCGTCGCCTGGATTGTCGATGACGATCGTCGCGGCCTCGTGCTCGCCGAAGCGCGTCATGGCGTGTTCCAACAGCGGCGCGATTGGCGGCAGCGGCGCGGCTTGTCCGGATGCCATGCCGGCCAACCTAAAGTCGTAGGCCTCGCTATAGAACGGAAGCATGCCGTCTTGCGCCGCATAGCGCTCTTGCAGCCCCCATGGCATCAGCATCGTCATCAATGTTGCCAAGCCAGTATAAGTGATCATCAGGTGATAGGGCAGCGCCAGCACTCCCGTCACGTTGTGCGCATCGAGCCAGGAGCGTTGTCCCTTACGCGGCCGAAACGTGAAGAAGTCGACGAAGATGCGTCGGTGCGTGACAATGCCGCTGATGATGGCAATCAACATGAACATCGCGCACATGCCGATGATCCAACGGGCAACACCGATGGGCAGGTAATGCAACTGGAAGTGGAAGTCATAGAAGAAATCCCCACCTTCCGTTTGGCGCGGCGTCAGCCCATTAACGCCCGGAAGGATGCGGGAATGATAGCCGTCAGGGCCTTCCCATGACACGGTGGCGTTGGTCACGCCGCTACCCGGCAGGGCAATCGTCCAGCGCGTCGCGGCGGCGGCGTGACGGGTGAGCCAGCGCGTTGCTTGCGTGGTCACCTGCAGTTGTGCCTGCTGGTTCATCGGTCGCGTGACATGACTATCGGCAGTCGACGTGACCGGGTCGTCACGCACCGGCGTGGTTGCCGGCAGCAGTCGCTCGGGTTGCATCCAGTTCGTGATGGTCGTGCGGTAATACGACGCCGTACCCAAGGCGAATACGGTGAACAATATCCACCCCACGAGCAACCCGGCCCAGGTATGTAGCCAGGCCATCGATTGCCGGAAGCCGCGCGGCTTTTCTCCGCCGGCGGCCGCTGCCGCTTTCGGTTTCTTGCTCATCGCGGGGCGCGCCGTTGATTCATCATGGGTCATCGGAGCAGGTGCAACAGCGCGAACAACAGGGCGCACGCGACCACCACGCCTACGCAGGCACGTGTGGCAGATCGGGCTGCAAATACGCAGACGACGACGCAGGCCATCACGGCGAAACTCGCGACCATCCCCAATGCAACGGCATCGCCGCGCGGCAACCCGCCCCAATGGGCAAGGCACGCGGCGCTCAGCGCGGCAATGGCGTATCCGCCACCGACCGCAGCGATCATGCGTGCCACCACGCCGATACGATAGTGCGGCGTGATGCCAGCCGGACGCGTGGACGGCGGGAGGCGGCCGGTGGACGGGCGAGATTGGGACAAGGCGATCCGACTCCTGGCGAGATGGCAGCACCGGCCGGCCGCAGGCCAGGGTTGCTGTATAAGAAAATGAGAATTATTACCGTTTGGCGTGGTGCGATCAAGCAAAAGGCGACGTGATGCGACCAGAGGCCGCGAAATCGTCGTCCTCGCCGTGCCCTGGCGAATGGTCCCGTGGGTATTGCAAGCGGAATGCCGCCGCAGCACCAATCAGCCCGTATCCCCCTTGGCCTGAAGGCTGTAGCGCTTCAGCTTTTCGTACAGTGTGGCTTTCGGTAACTGCAGGGCGGCGGCAGTGGCGCTGACCGAGCCCTTGTTTTCACGCAACGCGTCGGCGATAACAGCACTTTCGAACATCTCGGTGCGTTCTTTCAAGGACAAGGCCGGATCTTGCGCGGCATCGGTGGTCTGTCCGTCCGGAATACCCAATACGAAACGTTCCGCCGCGTTGCGCAACTCGCGCACATTGCCAGGCCAGTCCCGCTGGATCAAGCCTGCGCGTCGTTGTTCGGCGGCCACCGGAACGGGCCTTTGGTAGCGCACCGCTGCCTCCAGCACGAAATAGTCGAACAGGGGGCCGATATCGTCGCGCCGCGCGTTCAGGGACGGCAAGGTAATCGTTACCACGTTCAATCGATACAGCAGATCGCTGCGGAATGTGCCCGTGGCCACAAGCGTTGCCATGTCGCCTTTGGCCGCGGCGATGATGCGGCAATCCACGCGTATCGGATCGTTCGCGCCCAGCCGTTCGATCAGGCCGTCTTCCAATACCCGCAGCAGCTTGACCTGCGATGCGGGGGACATGCTTTCGATTTCATCGAGAAACAGCGTACCACCGGAGGCGTGTTCGAGCTTGCCGATGCGCCGCCGCACCGCACCTTGAAACGCGCCAGGCTCATAGCCGAACATCTCGGTTTCAAATAGCGCTTCGGGCAACGCGCCGCAGTTCAGTGCGATAAACGGGCGTTCCGCCCGCGGCGATAGCGCGTGCAATCGCCGCGCGACCACCTCCTTGCCAGTGCCGGTGTCACCCTGTATGAGCACGGGGACATCGGTGTCCGCTACATTGGCGATCAATTCCCGCACGCGGGTCATGGCAATGCTTTGTCCCACCAGCCGAGCACCGACGGGATCGTTGGCCATCAATTGACGGCGCAGGGCCTGATTTTCAAGCCATAGCTGTCGGTGCGCCAGTGCGCGCCGCACCGTTTCGACAAGCCGCTCGGCGGAGAACGGTTTTTCGATGAAATCGTAGGCTCCGTCACGCATCGCCTGTACGGCCATGGTGATATCGCCATGGCCGGTGACAAGGATCACCGGGACATCCGGTGCCCGTTCACGGCATGCCGCCAACAAGTCCAGCCCACTGAGTCCGGGAAGTTTGACGTCACAAACGACGATGCCGGCCAAGGTCGCGTCGATGCGCGCCAGCGCGCTTTCCGCATTGGCGAAACCGCTGACGTCGAAGCCGGCCAATTGCAGGCTCTGCATATTGGCTCGGCGAACGAACTCGTCGTCTTCCACAAATAGTACTGTCAGACCGTCTTGCATCATTTCACTTGGTATCGGGGGCATCGGCCACATCGACGACACGCCGCAGTGTCAGTACAAAAATCGCGCCGTGCATGTCGCCACCGTGTTGATTGGCCGGCCGATTCGAGGCATGCAATGTGCCGCCGTGCTCGGAGGCAATGGCGGCGCAGATGGCCAGCCCTAATCCCATGCCTTCACCGTTCTCCTTGGTGGTGTAGAACGGTTCGAACAAATGCGGCAAGTGTTCGTCATCGATGCCAGGTCCATTATCTTGAATAACGATCCGCACATGTGCCGGGGTGATTGTCGTGACGATATCGATCGATGGATCGGGGTGACCGCGTAGTGCATCCACCGCGTTGCCTATTACATTGATCAGCAGTTGTTCCAGCCGTAACTGGTCGCAACGTGCAACCCAGTCCGGGGCGCCCGATTGCGCTTCACCATGACGGGTGTCGAGCGGTAGCGGCATGAGGCCGTCATGAATGACCGGCGTGTGCGGAGCGTGATCGTCGAGCACGCACACCGGATCGTACCAGACGCTCACCCGCACGGTTTGCAGCCGTGCCTCTAGCAACATCAACGCATTGGCGATCGCGCGCGGTAGCGGCGCGCTCGTGTCGCGCGGTCGCGCTTTCGTGATGAACAGTTTCAGTTGATTGGTGATGCGCCCCATCCGTTCCGTCAGCGCGCCAATCGCGCGCAGATTCTCTTGCGCCGCTTCTTGCTGGCCTCGTTGCAACAAGATTTGCGTGTTGTCGGAGAATGTCCGCAACGCCGCCAGCGGCTGGTTAAGTTCGTGGGTAATGCCCGCCGCCATCTGCCCAAGGGCGGCGAGTTTGCTGGTCTGCATCAGCTCGCGATGCGCACTGCGCAGTTCCTGTTCGGCGCGCGTACGCTCGGAGACTTCCGTCTGCAATAGCGCGTTCGCGGCCGAAAGGTCGGCGGTACGTTCGGCTACACGTCGGTTCAACTCTGCATAGGCCGCACGCAGCAGGGTCCCGCTGCGTATCATGTCCCGCACGCGCGCCCGGCGGATGTGCAAATAGAAACCCAGCAAGTAAAGGCAGATGCCACTGAACGCGGTGATCACCGTCGCATCGTTCGCGTTCGCGATGACCGGGTCCAGCGACGTGAACGTGGTCAACACCCAATGCGGCTCGGCCAGGCGGCTCCGGCTCGCCAGATAGCGGGCGTTCGGGCCGATATGGACCAACTCGGTGTCGTTGCTCAGGACGCGGTCGACGACAACTGGCAGCGCTGGTAAGGGTTGCGTTGCGTATTGTCGTGACATCCTGATGGACTCGCGGATCGGCGTGCTGAGGGGTTGCACGATATGGTATTTCCAGTCCGGTTCCGATGACAGGAAAATCACGCCGTGTTCATCGGTTGCGATCAAGGGATCCTGTGTATCAGTCTGCTCGAACCACTGGAGATCCAGTTTCACCGCCGCCACGCCGAGGATCGGTCCGCTGTGCGCGTCGTCGGGGTCGACTGACGCGCTGGGCGCCCGGATAGGTTGCGACACGTAATAACCGGGTTCGCCATTGCTCGTGCCGATGGCGAAGAAGCGACCGGTGCGCCCCTTCAGTGCATCGGTGAAATAGGGGCGGAAAGTGTAGTGCAAGCCGATGAATCCGTTGGGCTGGTCCCAATTGCTCGCCGTGACGCACACGCCGCTGGCGTCGATCACATACGTCGCGTTGGCCTTCGCTTCGTGATTCACCCGCTTTAGGAAAGCATTGGCACGCGCGACCGCCGCCTGCCTGGCGGGACTGCCCGGCGGACTGGCAAGCAGTGTCTCAATATACGGGTGCGTGGAAACGAGATAAGGCAGTAGCGCGTACCGGTCCAGTGTCGCCTTCAGGTTGGCGTTGACGCGCTCCGCGCGGAACGTCGCGCGCTCGCGCAATGCATCGATGCCGCGGTGCCAACTGATCGACCACGTTGCCGTGCACGCTACCGCCAGCAGGAGCAGCAGCACCAGCAGGACAGTGATGTGGAAACGGCGCTGCGGTGCGCGAGACCGGATGAAGGGCACCGGCAAGCCGGCGCTTTCAGGAGAGGAGGACGGGCGCATGGCGATGGACGTCAAAGGAGGGCGCCCACCCGGCGCCGACGCCGTTCCGGCGTCATCGACCACGGAAGGGTCGGCAGGCGTCAGGCGCGCTGTGTCGCCGTTTCGTGCTTCAGTTCCCGATTCAATGTCTCGCGGTCCAGTTCCTTTTCCCATGCCGATACGACGATCGTTGCCACCCCGTTGCCGACGATGTTCGTCAACGCGCGGCACTCACTCATGAAGCGATCGATACCGAGGATCAGTACCATGCCGGACAGCGGGATGGTCGGCACCACGGCGAGCGTTGCGGCCAAGGTGATGAAGCCTGCGCCGGTGACTCCGCTGGCGCCCTTGGAGGTCAGCATCGTCACCGCGAGCAGCGTCAACTGCTGGCCCCAGCTCAGATCGGTGTTTGTCGCCTGTGCGATGAACAGCACGGCCATCGTCATGTAGATGTTGGTGCCATCCAGGTTGAACGAGTAGCCGGTGGGCACCACCAAGCCGACGACCGAGCGTGAACAGCCCAGGCGTTCGAGTTTCTGCATCAGTTGCGGCAACGCCGCTTCCGACGAGCTCGTGCCCAGCACGATCAGCATTTCTTCCTTGATATACGCAACGAAGCGTATCACGCTGAAACCGACGGCGCGCGCAATCGCACCCAGCACGACCAGTACGAACAGTATCGATGTCAGGTAGAACGTGCCCATCAGCTTCAGCATCGGGATCAGCGACGCCACGCCGTATTTGCCGATCGTGAACGCCATTGCGCCGAATGCACCGATCGGGGCGACTTTCGTAATGATACGGACGATGCCGAAGAAAACGGCCGAAAACTTCTCGACCAGTTCGGTCAAGGCATGTCCCTTTTCGCCTGCCGCCGCGAGTGCGCTGCCGAACAGGATGGCCACCAGCAGGATTTGCAGCACCTCACCTTGTGAGAACGCCGATACCAGGGTGTCGGGGATGATGTGCAGGAGGAAGTCCGTCGTGGTTTGGCCATGCGCCTTGGCCGCATAGGAAGCCACCGCCGCGCCATCGATCGTCTTCGGATCGACGTTGAAGCCAACGCCTGGGCGCAGGATGTGCGTTGCCGCCAGGCCGATCACCAAGGCGAAGGTAGAGACCACTTCGAAGTACAGCAAGGCCTTACCACCGACGCGACCGACTTTCTTCATGTCGCGCATGCCGGCAATACCGGTCACAACCGTACAGAAGATCACGGGACCAATGATCATCTTGATCAGTTTGATGAAACCGTCCCCGAGCGGCTTCATATCAACGGCCAGGTTGGGTGAATAATGGCCCAGCAGGATGCCGATCACGATGGCGACCAGTACCTGGACATACAGGACTTTGTAGAACGGTTGTTTCACGACAACTCCAATGAGGTCAATAGGCGCTGAGTCCACCGCGCGTCCGGATGGTTCCCCGGTTGCCGCTGCGTTTCGGGCGCTGCCACTGAATGGAACGGGCCATGGGGGCGTTGTCCCAAAAAACCGCATTACCCAATGGCGCGGCGCTATTTGAACAAACGTTATGGTATTTCACGAATCGGGCTAAACCCTTGTCACATCGAACATTTAATGCATAAATGCCACTTTTTTTACGGTTTTTCGGAAATCCATCGATGATTGGTTCTGGAAAGTCGGAAAATGTAACTGCTTCGGCAATCAGGTGCGTCCGACAATTTCTCCACGGGTCGGAAGTCAAACGAGAGCCAAACGGGTAAACTCGCTGTTCGTGTTGCTGCGCACCTTCGTGCTGCCTCGCGGTCCCGTCGCCCACCGTCACATGGTTGCCGCGTCTTCCGCTACGTCTCTCTGTCGCATGTTCAAAGTCGTTCTTGGTCTTTTTGGCCTATCCGCCGTGTTTTTCCTGCCGTTCCTATGGCATCTGGGTCGTTTTATCCTGGGTGCCATGCGCGGCGATGCGCGCTATGGCGCCGCTGCAGTGATACGCCTCGCGTCGACGCTGATCCTCACGGTACTCAGCGCCAGTATCGTCGATGGCTTGTTGCGCGGTCCCGGTGCCGGATCGGTCGGCCAGGGCGGTGCTGTCTGGCTCAGCATCGTATTAAGCCGCCCCGGGGCGCTTGCCGTCAGTCTCGGAGTCTGGATCACCATGCTGCCTTGGTCTCTCGGTTTGGGGTGGCGTCGTACAGCGACCGCGATCGTGCGTTTAGCTGGCTCGCTAGGCATCGGGGCGCCGGCGGGCGTGCAGGCATGGGCTGAGCGCGGTGGGGGGGATTCGGAGAGGGAGCACCCGTCCCCGCATGGTGCGCGCGCCGCGGGAAGGGGGGCTGCCGGCATTGGGATGGCAGCCGCCACAACTGCAAACATGCCTCCTATCGGCGTTGGATCAACGGCATTGTCCGGTTCGAAAAGTCTCGGGGTGTTTGGCGCTAGCACCAAGCATGGCGGCTTTGATAGCGGCACCGTGGGATCGACCGCGTCGTCGGGCGGGCGCACGGTTGCATCGCCGGTTCCGCCGGGCGTGTATGACTGGCGTCGCGCGGCACAGCAGTCGGCGCGGGGCAAGGATGCCGCGGGGCGTCGTACCGGTGCGAGCAAATTGCAACCGTGGGCACCAGGCGCCACGGCCGCGCGAGGTCAGGCGGTGAAGCATGGTGCACGTAATGGGTATGGTGCGGCGACACTCACATCGATGCAACCGATGCCGTTGCCATCGAACCCCGCCGTAAGCCGATACGGCGAACCGCAACGCGCGGCCGCGCCTGCGCATTTCACGCCACCGGGAAGCGGTATGCGGGCAGATGCCGGCAAGTCGTCCGAGTCCGGGACGTCGAAGGCGAAATCGCTGGTGGGCAAGCCGACGACGCTAGCGACTGTCGGGAACGCCAGTGTGGCAAACGGCAAGGCCGTGGGCGGGCCGGTCGACGCATCAGGCCGCGTGCTGCCCGGGCTTGGGGTGCCATCGCGTTCATCCATGGGGCCGACCACCGCCCAGTCGGCCGTGGCGGGTGTCCCATTATCCGCCGAAGTACGACGTGAGCCCACCTGGCGTCCACCGATCATGGTCCACCAGGACGGCGTCACGGCGTTCCGGAAAGGTACCGTGCCTGCTGTGAGTACAGGGTCCGAAGCAGGAGGGGTGCGGCCCGTGGATGCAACGATCCGTGAGAATGTGTCCGCGGTTGCGCCGCATGCCGCAGCCGGGGACACGGTTGCCGCACGGCCAGATCAGAAACGTGAGCCTGGTTTTGGCGGCATGACGGTCGGTGCGTCGGCGCCATTCTCTTCGGACGGGGACGAGGCCGATGCGCGCGTGCCATACGTCTGGATCAGTCCGCCGGATGATGAGCCGACGGTGTCATCGTCCGAAAGGGCTGGGAGCGCATCGGCTCCTGCCAGGGCGTCGCCTGTCAATGTATCGCCCTCGCCGCTCGCCGGATCTGTTCCAACGTCGACGCCGACCGGCTCGTCTTATTTGCGTTCGTCAGAGGTGCCGACGTCCGCGATAGCGCCGACAACAGCCGATGCGGCATCCGACGATGCGCACGGTGATTGGGAAAATCCACGCGAATCGGACGCTGTCAGTCGACCGCTGTCTATACCCGAGCCTGTGAGCCAGGTGTTCGCACCGCGCTCGTCCGACCCCGAGGTAACGATGTCGCGCGCGTCCACCGATACGCGCATCGACGTGCCACCGCGGGATGAGCCGGACGTTCCTGCCGCACCTGATGTTGACACTGCGTTGGATGTCACCGGGGTTGTCGATGCGGCAGCTTCCCTCGCGAGCGATCCCGGCGCGACCGATTGGCGAGGCCGTGTTGCCGCGGCGGCGCCTGGCATCGCGCGCGTGGTGCGTCCTGCCGGCGAAGCGCATGACGAAGAGCGTGGCGACGCCGACCTTGAAAATAGAGCGGCGTTGACGCCGGCCCTTGCCGCCCGAGGCGGACTGCCTGAGGCTGTCAATGCCGCCTCGTTCGATGCGGCGGCTATTCAGGCCGCCAATGCAGCGGCATTGGCGGCGCGTGGCGGGCTGTCCACGAATGGTGCGGCGGTCTTACCTGCCGCGCCTGCAGCAGATCCAGCGCCGCGCGCTGCGACGATCGATGCTTTTTCGAGCCTGTTGCCGGAAGCGCCACGGGTGGAATTGCCGGGACTGGACCTATTGGAAGCACCGGCCGAAGCGGTCGAACAGGCGTCCGATGAAACGTTGCATGAGACGGCGCAACTGATCGAACAGCGCTTGCGCGAATTCAAGGTGCCGGTGACCGTGGTCGGTGCCTCCGCCGGACCGGTTATCACGCGTTTCGAGGTCGAGCCGGCAACGGGCGTGCGCGGCAGCCAAATCGTCAATCTGATGAAGGATCTGTCACGCGGTCTGGGACTGACATCCATCCGCGTGGTGGAGACCATCCCTGGCAAGACCTGCATGGGTCTCGAATTACCGAATACACGGCGTCAGATGATTCGCTTGTCGGAAATCCTCGCCGCCGATGTTTACCAGCGGCATGATTCGCCGTTGGCAATTGCCATGGGAAAGGACATCACCGGGGCGCCGGTCGTCGTGGACCTGGCCCGGGCGCCGCATATGCTCGTGGCCGGTACGACCGGTTCGGGTAAATCGGTGGCCGTCAACGCGATGATCCTGTCGCTGCTGTACAGGGCGACGCCTGAAGCATTACGGATGATCATGATCGATCCGAAGATGCTGGAACTCTCGGTGTACGAGGGTATTCCGCATTTGCTCGCGCCCGTGGTCACCGATATGAAGCTGGCCGCCAACGCGCTCAACTGGTGCGTGGGGGAAATGGAGAAGCGCTATCGTCTCATGTCAGCGGTCGGGGTGCGTAATCTGGCGGGGTACAACCAGAAGATCCGGGCCGGTATCGCCTCTGGGAATCGCGTGAAGAATCCTTTCTCGTTGACGCCTGATGCCCCCGAACCGTTGCCGCCGCTGCCGATGATCGTCGTCGTCATCGATGAGCTGGCGGATCTGATGATGGTCGCCGGCAAAAAGGTCGAGGAGTTGATCGCCCGTCTCGCGCAAAAGGCACGGGCATCCGGTATCCACCTCGTGCTGGCGACCCAGCGTCCTTCGGTCGACGTCATCACGGGGCTGATCAAGGCCAACATTCCTACCCGTGTGGCGTTCCAGGTCTCGTCGAAGATTGATTCGCGGACGATCCTCGATCAAATGGGGGCCGAGAGTCTGCTCGGGCAGGGCGATATGTTGTTCTTGCCGCCGGGAAGTGGTGACCCGCAGCGTGTGCATGGCGCGTTCGTCGCGGACGAGGAAGTGCATCGTGTCGTCGAATATCTGAAACAGTTCGGCGAGGCCAATTACGAGGACAGCATTCTCGAAGGGCCTGGCACGGAGGGCGCGTCCGGCGACGGGGAAAGCGGTACCGGCGATACCGAGGCGGACCCGCTGTACGATGAAGCGGTCGCCTTCGTCATCCGTTCGCGCAAGGCCTCGATCTCGGCAGTGCAGCGGCAACTGCGGATTGGCTATAACCGCGCCGCTCGGCTCGTCGAGCAGATGGAGAGCGCGGGGATCGTGTCGTCTATGGGTCATAACGGCAGCCGCGACGTGCTGGTGCCGGAGGGGTCGGCATGACGCCTGTCCCGCGCATCGCGTTGCGCGACGCACCTTACGGCATGCGGGATGCCGGCCCGCCTCGTACGGTCCCAGGTGTGATCTTGAAAGGTTGCGCGCGATGAGTTTGCGCTTCGACGAATTGGACGACATCGATCTCGGACTGCTGTCCCTGCTGCAGGCCAATGCACGGGAATCCGCTGCTGACCTGGGGCGCAAGCTGGGTGTCGCGCGCACCACGGTGTTGTCGCGTATCACCCGTCTGGAACGTCATGGCATCATTGCGGGGTATGGGGTGCGTTTGGGAAAGGATATCGACGTCCACGCACTGCAAGCGCATGTAGGCATCGTCGTACAGGCGAAGTCCGGCCGGAATGTGTTGAAACAGCTTGAGCGGATGCCGGAAATTACGCTGCTCTGCGCGGTGAGCGGTGAGTTCGACTATGTGGCTTGGGTGCGTGCCGGTTCACCGGAAAGGCTTGACACCCTGCTGGACAACATCGCGGAAATCGAAGGCGTGGCTCGCACGACGACCTCGATTATCCTGGCGCGAAAGATCGAGCGTTAATACGGGCTTCGCTGTGCTACGCTAGGAAGAAGATGCAGGAGGCCAGAGCATGACCCCATTCGATGTAATCAGGATGTTCGAGCGCCGCTTCGCAAACGATCAGGCGCCTTTGGTCGATGATGCAATCTCCGATCTTGCGACCTGGATCGCCGAGAATAAAGACAAGCTTTCCCTCGAAGACGTCCAGTGTCTGCTGAACGTCGGGGCGACCTTGTTTGAAAAAGGCATGGATGCGCGGATGGAGCGTCCGGGACCTGCGTCGCGTGTCACTGCCGAGTTGATGGAACAGCTTCGTACGCGCCGCTGAACGCCCCCGCTGTTTTTCCCGGCGACCGTCGCGTCGCACTGCTGGCGCAGCCGGCCCGGAAACACGCTTCACGATGTAAACCGGTCGCTCGTTCGAGCGTATTCCGTGCGCCTATTTTCTTTCCAATGACTACCCGTTTTGCCTCGCCGATCAATATCGTCTTGTTCTGTCGGCGGCACAGCAAGACATCGATCAATTGACGAATTTCGATCCGTTTCTGACAAAACGTCGATGTTAGTCGTCGAAATGGCGAGAAGTACTCGTCTATTCGTCAATTTCAGCATTTTTTCCGTCAATGTTTCTCCGTAGAATGAAGTCATCCAGTCGTGTCGGCCCGTAAGTCGGTCCCATACAGGCTTCATCACTCCTTGACCCGAAAAATGGAGAACGCCATGAAGATCGCATTGTTGGGCGCGGGCCACATCGGCATGACGATTGCGCGGTTGCTGCAGGACAGCGGTGACTATCAGGTGACGGTGGCGGACCGGGATGAGACGGCCTTGGGCGCGTTCGCGGACACCAACGTCGGCACGACGGTAATCGACGTTTCGGATGGAACCGCGGTGACGGGCTTTGCGCGAGAGCACGACGCCGTTATCAATGCGTTGCCGTTTTCCTTGGCGATCACCGCCGCGCACGCGGCGGCGGCAGCGGGTGCGCACTACTTCGATCTTACCGAGGACGTGCAGGCGACCCGCGCCATTCGTGCGCTTGCGCGTGATGCGACGACCGCCTTCATGCCGCAATGCGGACTGGCACCCGGCTTTATCGGCATCGCGGCGCACAGCTTGAGTCGTCGATTCGATGTGGTGCACGATATCAAGATGCGCGTCGGCGCGTTGCCGCAGTTTCCGACCAACGCGTTGAAATACAACCTCACGTGGAGCATAGACGGGCTGATCAACGAATATCGGCACCCGTGTGCAGCCATTCGCGATGGCATGCTGACCGACGCGGCACCGATGGAAGGGCTGGAGCATTTTTCGCTCGATGGCGTGGAATACGAAGCCTTCAACACGTCAGGCGGACTCGGAACGCTTTGCGAAACACTTGCGGGCAAGGTCCGGACGCTCGACTATAAATCAGTTCGCTACCCTGGACATTGCGCATTGATGCGCTTCTTGTTGGACGATATGAAGCTGTCGCAAAAACCGGCGGCATTGAAGGCGCTATTGCAGGACGCGGTGCCGGCAACCGAGCAGGATATCGTGCTGGTCTTCGTGGCGGTCAATGGAATACGCAACGGGCGTTACATGGAGCAGATCTTTACGCGCAAGATCGTCGCGCGGCATTGCCAGGAGGGATGGTTTGGTTCGGGCGCGACGGCGGTGAGCACCGATGCGCCATCGGGTCATTCGATGAGCGCCATCCAGATCACGACCGCGGCGGGTGTCTGCGCGGCGGTGGATCTTTTCCGGCGAAAACTATTGCCACAATCGGGTTTCATTGCGCAAGAGCAGGTCGATCTGGACGTGTTCCTCGCGAATCGATTCGGTGCCGCCTACGATCTTGCGAGTATCGGCAACGATATGCGCGCGGCGAACAATGGCGTGAATATGGCGGCGAGTGACGGCAATCGGACGGCCACTGCAGCCATCACGGGAAGCCATGAAGGTATCACGTGCTTTGCCGCATAGACTTGGCGCGCGTCCACCGATGTCCTCTCTCCATCCCCTTTGCACAGCTGCCTTTTCCGGCATCAGTCCGGATAGGCCGGTGGCGGCACGTGCGTTGTCGGCAAGGCGTCGACGGCGGCCTGCAACATTTTGCGCAGCAGCGGTTGCAGGCGTGCCGCGATGGCGGGCGCGTAGTCATAGGGTGCGTCTTCGTGCATGTAGGTCGACCAGCATTTCTCCAACTGCACCGTGTGCACACCCTGGTCAGGCTTGCCGTAATGGCGTGTGATGTAGCCGCCCTTGAAGCGCCCGTTCAGTATCGACGTATAGGCACCGTCTGATCCCGCCGCGTGCATCACCGCATCGGATACCGATGTCGCCGCGCTACGACCATCGGCCGTACCCAGATTCAAATCCCATAGCTTGCCATCGAACAGGCGTGGTAGATGGCTTTTGATCGAGTGTCCTTCCCACACCACGATGTGTGGATGCCGTTCGCGCAGACGGGTAATTTGCTGCATCAAGGTATGGTGATACGGGTGCCAATATTCGTTCACCCGCGCTGCTTTTTGCGCGGCGTCGGGCGCCTGGCCTGGCAGGTAGATGTTCTCGCCAAGAAATGTTTCCGTCGGGCACAGGCCGGTGGTGACCTTTCCCGGGTAGAGGCTTTCGTCGTTGCGCGGGCGGTTCAGGTCGATGACATAGCGGGAGTATTCCCCACACAATATCGTGGCGCCCATCTCCCGGGCGAAATCGTACAACCTATCCAGATGCCAGTCGGTGTCTTGAACCGTCAGACCGGCAGCCGAATATACGGGCTTCAGCACTTCCGGGATCGTTGTACCCACGTGGGGAATGGAAATCAGCAAGGCGCTGTCGCCTTGGTGCAACGTATAGCCAGTCTTCATGAGCTTTCAAACGGTGTGGCACGAGCAAATCGCATAGCGCATCATAACCCGGTGACGACGGAGGACGGCATCCGACAATATCTGAATGGCAAAGCACGCATTTTGTTTTTAGTGCGCGGCAGCGGTCCTTCGACGTTATCATCCCTGCAACACGCCCTTACTCACTTACGTAAAAACAACGTAACGCAACTACGTCGCCTTATCGGAGCGCCCAACGAAACGATGTCCCTTTCTTCCTCTCCCGTGTCATCGCTGCCCCATTCATTCGCGGCGACGCCGTCGTCGCCTGCCAGCGAGGCATGCTGTTCCCGGATTTTGAGAAAGGCGCGCATTTGCTGGCGTGCCTGCTGTTGACTTGATGCATTTACTTGAAAACAAGGAAACGCCGAATCATGCGTGAGAGGTGGTCGTGCCTGATTACACAACCGGTCCATCCCATCGGGTGGGAATTACTGGCGGCGGCGGGCATTGCGGTACGACAGGCAAGCGCCACGACAATGCACGGTATCGCGGGGGAAATCGCCGACGCCGACGCCGTCATTACCCGCGATGCCGGGATGCCGGCATGGGTTCTGGATCACGCGCCGCGGTTGCGGGTCGTCGGCAACCATGGCGCGGGTACGAATAAAGTGGATGTCGCGCATGCCACGCATTGCGGCATTGCGGTGACGAACACGCCGGGCGCGAATGGGCGATCCGTTGCCGAACATGCGATGGCGCTGTTGCTCGCGGTGGCGCGCAAGGTGCCGCAAGCGCATCATGCCAGCCGTAGTGGTGACTGGCAGTTCCGTTTTTCGCACACCATGCATGAATTGTACGGCAAGGTTCTTGGGATAGCCGGATTTGGGGCGATTGGCAGCGCGTTTGCCAATATAGCGCGTCATGGCTTCGGCATGCGCGTTTGCGTCTGGTCTCCCAGTCTGGATGCCACGCGGCGTGCGCAGCTTGCCACCGACGGTATGGAATGGGTCGAGACGCTGCCGGAACTGCTGGAGCGTGCGGACGTCGTCAGCCTGCATCGCCCCGCACGTGCGGATACCGTGCATATGATCAATGCCGCCACGCTGGCGCTGATGAAGCCGTCGGCCATTCTGCTCAACACCTCGCGCGGGACGCTGATCGATGAAGCTGCTCTGGCGGAGGCGTTGCGGATGGGACGCCTGTTCGGCGCGGGTCTCGATGTCTTCGAACAGGAGCCGCCGCCTGCGGATTCACCGTTACTTGCATTGTCGCCCGAGACCAACCTTGTTTGCGCCCCTCACATCGGTGGCGCCACGCAGGAAGCATTGGTCGCGACGATTACCGTTGCCGTAGAACAGGTTGTCGCCGTATTGCGTGACGAACGGCCGCGACATCTGGTGAATCCGGAAGTGTGGGCGCATCGACGTGCCACGCGAAGCGCTGCCGGCTCACCTCGACAAGACGTGGGCAGTGCCGACACGTGCTGGAGAAAATGACAACTTCGACGCGTTGCAAGGCTATAGGGCAAATTTAATTTACCCCCGGGGAATTTTGTCGTTGATTGCCTGATTCCGTTCCTCGAAGCAAGATGGATTCGAATCAGACAAACTTATGCAGGGGAGCAACCGGTGACGACGACAGCAGGTTCCCATTCCGTATCCGCCGCCGCTAAGACAACCGCCTTTACATCGATTCGCGCCGGTGTCGACATCGGTGGGACATTTACCGATGTCGCGCTTGAGTGTGACGGCAGATTGTTTTCGGCTAAGGTCCTGACGGACTACGCGGGTCCCGAACGGGCCATCCTTGCGGGGCTGCTTCGCGCTGCGTCGCTCGCGGGCATTGCACCCGGCGCCATTCAGTCGATCATTCACGGCACCACCCTCGCGACGAATGCGCTGATCGAGCGCCGTGGCGCGCGTACCGCTTTCATCACCAGCGAAGGGTTCCGCGATGTCATCGAGATGCGCACGGAAAGCCGGTTCGAACAGTACGATCTCGGCATCATGCTCCCCGCGCCGCTGGTGCCGCGTTGTGACCGCTTCACGGTGGTTGGACGAATGGACGCGCAAGGGAACGAACTGGTGCCGCTCGATTTCGATGGCCTTGACAAGGTGATCGCCGGGATTGCAGAGCAGGGTTTCGACAGCGTGGCCGTTGGGCTGATACACAGCTATCGGCATCCCGGACACGAGCGGGCGGTGCGCGATCGCTTGCTGGCGGCGTTGCCGAACCTATCCGTGTCGTTGTCATCGGAGGTATCACCGCAGATTCGCGAATTCGAACGATTCAATACCGTGTGCGCCAACGCATACGTCAAGCCATTGATGGCGTCCTATCTGAACCGGCTCGCCGCCGCGTTGCAGAAGGAGGGCATTGGCTGCCCGCTGTACATGATCCATTCGGGCGGGGGACTGATGTCGCTACGCAGCGCGGCGATGTTCCCGGTTCGATTGCTTGAGTCCGGACCCGCGGGCGGCGCAATTTATGCCGCCGACGTAGCCGCGCGTTATGGCTTGGATCATGTGCTGTCATTCGACATGGGCGGCACCACGGCGAAGATCTGCCTCATCGAACACCAGCGTCCGAAGACCGCGCGGACGTTCGAGGTTGCGCGGACCTATCGCTTCAAAAAGGGCAGCGGCATGCCCATCTCGATTCCGGTCATCGAAATGGTCGAGATTGGCGCTGGCGGTGGTTCGATCGCCCATGTCGATGAAATGCGCCAGGTCCGGGTGGGGCCGGAAAGCGCTGGATCGGAGCCCGGTCCCGCCTGTTATGGTCGCGGGGGCGAGAAGCCGACGGTGACCGATGCCGATCTGGTACTGGGCAAACTCGATCCGGCGCGGTTTGCCGGCGGTACGATGGCCCTCGACGGGCTGGCCGCCGGTCGCGCATTGGAGCAGGCCATCGCCACGCAACTCGGCGGGGACGCGGTGCAATCGGCATGCGCCGTTGCCGAGATGGTCGACGAGAACATGGCTAATGCCGCTCGTGTTCATGCGGTCGAAAACGGCTGCGAGCTTGCCGGCTACACGATGATCGCCTACGGCGGTGCCGCGCCGCTGCATGCCGGCCGCCTTTGCGAGAAACTCGGCATCGACCGACTGTTGGTGCCCCCGGGAGCCGGCGTCGGTTCCGCGATCGGGTTTCTGCGTGCCCCTTTTGGCTATGAATCGCTGCGTAGCGCCGTCATGCGGCTCGGCGAGTTTGATGTGGCGATGGTCAATACGCTGATCGATGAGATGGAACGCGAGGTATCCGCCTTCGTCGCGGAGACAGGACATGGCGGCGCCACGGTACGTGAATTGCGCGCCTACATGCGCTATGCGGGGCAGGGATGGGAGATTCCCGTTCCGGTTGCGGTGGGGTATTTCCAAGGGGGTACCGACGTTGCAGCCCTGCGTGCGGCCTTTATCGCCGTGTATGTGCAGCTCTTCGGACATGAGGTTGAAGGGCTCGATGTCGAAGTGGTCAGCTGGGCATTGTCGCTTCGCACGGAAGTCCCCGTGCCCGCGCGCGTGACGGAGATCGCGGGTGTGGCATGTGACGGCGAAGATGCGCCGCGGCCGCTCGAACGGCGGCCCGTATTCGACGCGAAACGCGGGGGTTTCCACGAGTGCGCCATCCATCATCGCGATAGTCTACGCGTGGGATGGCGCTTGGACGGGCCGGCAATTGTCCTGGAAAACGAGACGTCGACATTGGTGCCCCAGGGCTTCAGCGTGACGCTGCAACGGGATCGTTGCCTATTGATTCAACGCCATCAGGCCTGACGTGGCCCGGCAGGCCCGAGATGATTAGTTCGTCACGGCATGTAGTGTGGGACCTTGCCGCGATATGGCGGTAGGTGTCATCGGACACCCCTTGGGATCGTCGCCACATCGATGTGGCTGATAAAGACCGAAAAGACGGCTTTGGCCGGGGAGTAAAGCGATGGACAGCAACGGAACGGGGAGTACCGCCAGTGTGGGTGACGCGGCAGGCAAGACGGGCGGCCAAGGCGGTACGGCCATCAAGGTGCGTGAGCAGATCATGTGGAACCGGCTGATCTCGGTGGTCGAGGAGCAGGCTATCACGTTGATTCGTACCGCGTTCTGTACTAGCGTGCGCGAAGCTGGTGACTTGTCGGCAGGCGTGTTCGATGCCCAGGGCAGGATGGTCGCGCAAGCAGTGACCGGCACGCCTGGGCACGTCAATTCAATGGCGGATGCGGTGGGCCATTTCTGTGAACGCTTCCCTGTTGATACGTTGTCGCCAGGAGATGTATTGATGACCAACGATCCCTGGATGGGGACCGGGCATCTGCATGACATTACGGTCGTGACACCGGTATTCCGTACGCCGCGTGGTGGTGCCTCGGGAAGCGCGCCCACGCTGATCGGTTATTTCGCCTCCACCGCGCACGTCGTTGATATTGGTGGCCGTGGTTTCGGTCCGGATGCGCGGGAAGTGTATGAGGAAGGCATCTGCTTTCCGCCGATGAAGTTGTTCCGTGCCGGCGAGATCAACCGCGACCTGATCGACATCCTGCGGGCGAACGTGCGTGAACAGGATCAGGTCGTGGGCGATTTCCATTCCCTGGCCGCGTGCAATGACACCGGCCGTCGCCGATTGATGGACATGATGAACGAGTTCGACCTCGACGATATCGAGGGACTCGCCGCCTTCATATTCGAAAACAGCGAGCGGGCCACCCGCGAGCGCATTGCCGCACTGCCACGCGGCGCGCATACCTACAGCATGACCGTCGATGGCTACGACCAGCCGGTGGAACTGGTGGTCACTGTCAGCGCGGAAGGCGACACGATGCGCGCCGACTATACCGGCACTTCCGGGCCCAGCGCATATGGCATCAACGTTCCGCTGACCTATACCAAGGCCTATACCTGCTACGCGTTGAAATGTGCCATCGCGCCGGCGATTCCGAACAACTGGGCATCGCTGCGGCCGTTTCAGATTACCGCCCCGGAGGGCTGCATTCTCAATGCGCCGCGGCCGCATGCGGTGGCCGTGCGTCACGTCCTGGGCCATCTGCTGCCTGATGTGACCCTGGGTGCGTTGCAGGCGTTGGTGTCGGACCTGGTGCCGGCGGAAGGCGCGAGCGCCTTATGGAATCTGCAGATGAAGTTCGAAGGGGTGCGTCCTGAGACGCGTAACCTGCGACATGAGATGCTCGTTTTCAATAGCGGCGGGACCGGCGCCCGCCCGTCGAGCGACGGCCTGAGTGCAACGGCGTTTCCGAGCGGCGTGCAGACGATGTCCGTCGAAGTGACCGAAAGCATCGGGCCGATTGTCGTCTGGCGCAAGGAGTTGCGTCCCGATTCCGGTGGCGCGGGGCGGTGGCGTGGCGGACTGGGCCAGCGTATCGAGATCGGCGCAAAGGAGGGGTTCGTGTTCAGCCTCAATGCGATGTTCGAACGCGTCGTCTATCCCGCACGGGGACATCATGGTGGAGCGTCCGGCGCTCCGGGCACGGTAAGCCTGGACGATGGTACCCCGCTGCGCGCGAAAGGCACGCAGCGGATACCGGAAGGGCGTCGTCTCGTGCTGGCGTTGCCTGGCGGCGGCGGGTATGGCAATGCCGCCGCCCGACCGGCCTCTTTGGTACAGCGCGATATCGATCACGGCTACCTTTCTCGGGAAAAAGCCGTCCATGACTACCCCCATGTTTTTTGACCATGTCATGGGGTCTTGGTCACCGCATGGTCGCGCGCCGCGTCGCGTTGTACGATCTCCCGCAGCCAGGCCACAAACGCCTGCATGATCTCCGACGGTGGCGCATCCTGTAATTGCACGAGGGTGAAGCGCGGCATTTCAGTGGCTGGCAGGCGTTTCAGATAGTCGAGTCCAAACGGCGCCAGCAACCTGCCTTGCTGGATCAGCGCGATGGCATCCGGATATGACAACAAGCCAACGCCAAGCCCACTCACCGTGGCGTCGAGCATCGCGCTGTGCGTGTGAATCTGCAGCAGATGCCTGGCCGGCGCATCCTGCAGTTGCATCAATGACAGCACATGGCGCCACAGGGAGGTATCGGCCAAAGGCGAAATCAGCGTGTGATCCAGCAGGTCCGTCGGTGTGTGGATGGGTTTTTTTTCGGCCAGGTCAGCGCTATAGGTGATGACCTTCAAATCGTCGACAAGCGTGGTTTCGAAAAACATGTCGCCTGCGCCGCCGTATCCCCATAGCACGACGCCATCGAGTTCCGCCTGTTTCATGTCGGGCATCTCGACTGCAATGGAAATGCGCAGGTCCAGGTCAGGATAGCGCTGCGTAAAAGCACTCAGGTCGGGCATCAGATAATGCGATGCAAAAAACGGACTTACCTGAATCGATAGCTTCTGCGTGCTGTCCATTCGCGTCAGCGCCGCCAGGCCGTCGTCGATGCATTTCATCGCGGCACTGACATGTTCCTGCAACAGGCGCGCGGCCGGGGTTGGTGTGACGCTGCTGACACGGCGTTCGAACAACGCGCGTCCAAGCGTCTCTTCGAGGGTCTTGATGCGATGACTGACCGCCTGTGGGGTCAGGTCCAGTTCGAGCGCGGCCTGGCGGATCGAGCCATGGCGAGTGACTGCTTCAAAGACCTTCAACGATGTCAGCGACGGTGACGAGGGCATGGCATCAGGCTCGCGAAAGGTGTTCAAGGCAACGTGACCGCAGGAAGTCCCGTAATTGTTGCACGGAGGGCGACAGTGTTGACCGTTCCGCACTAAGCAGGTTCAAAGGCGCGGGTTCACACCAATCGCCGGGGACCAGTTCGACGAGGCGGCCCGCGCGTAAATCGTCCATCACGTCGATACGGGATTTGTAGACGATGCCGCGGCCGTCGATGGCCCAGCGGCGCGCCACATCGGCATCGTCGCAGATCCGGTCCCCTCGGACTTCCACCACGCAGTCCTGCGAGCTGGAACGCGTATCCGACGACGACATGCCCGCCTCGTCCGGCATGCCGGTGCTGACCGTCTTGAACACCTCGGACTATGGCGTGCGAGCGTCTTGCACGGCGTTCCCGGTCCGGGGAGGCGTCAGCGTGCGCGCCGACGGATGGAAACGCCAGCGTTCATGCACTTGATCACCCCATATGAACCGCAGGCAATTGTGGTATGCCAGATCCGTGATGTTGGCAAGCGGGCCATGACGTGCGATGTAGGAGGGTGAGGCGCAGAGTGCGCGTCGATTCTGCGGCGCCAGAGGCATCAGAACCAGGCCTGAATCGGACGGGGTGCCGTAGCGGATCGCCGCGTCCAACGGTTGTGCGAACAGGTCGACGGCCCGATCGCTCAGCCGCAATTGAATGGAGACTTCGGGATGAAGTGCTTGGAATGCGTCGAGCCATGGCGCAAGCAGGTTGCGACCGAAATCCGATGGTGCTGACAGCCGTAGCGGTCCGGCGACGCGTGCACCGTCCCGCCGAACCGCGTGCTGGCCCGACGCTTGCGCCGCCAGCATGGCACGCGCATGCGGCAGATAGCGTACGCCATCATCGGTGAGATGCATCGTTCGCGTGGAGCGCACGAACAGCCGGCAGCCAAGTGCTTTTTCCAGACGCTGAACGGCGCTGCTCGCCAGACCTGGCGAAATATGCATTTGTCGGGCGGCGAGTGAAAAACTTCCGGCGTCCGCGGTCTGGACAAAGATGGCAACATCATCAAGTCGGATCATTTTCTGCGATTCGCGGAAAGTGTTTGCGTGCCAGACGGCTGTTTTTCACCGTTGGCCTCGTTCATCATGGTGCCATCGCACATGCGCCCCGTGCCCGAGGCTGGGGCGCGCCTACCAGGAGTACACGATGAAAGCAGTGGGTTTTTATCAAGCCGGTCCCCTTGATCGCGCCGATGCGCTGGTCGATTTGGAATTGCCTGTGCCAACATTGCGCGATTATGACCTACTTGTAGAGGTCAAGGCGGTTTCGGTCAATCCGGTGGATACGAAGGTGCGTCGCGGGTCCACGCCCTCGGAAGGCACCGCACGTATTCCGGGATGGGACGCGGCGGGCGTCGTCAAGGAGGTGGGCCCGCTCGCCACCCGTTTCAAGGTTGGTGATCGCGTATGGTATGCGGGCGATATCACGCGCGCAGGCAGTAACGCGGCGCTGCAGGCGGTTGACGAGCGCCTTGTCGGTCCGATGCCGACAACACTTGATTTCGCCGATGCCGCCTCGTTGCCGCTGACGACGATTACGGCATGGGAATTGTTATTCGATCGCCTGGAAGTGCAAAGGGCCGACCCCACGGAAGATAACGTCTTGCTGGTAGTGGGCGCGGCGGGTGGCGTTGGATCGATTCTGACACAATTGGCGCGGGCTTTGACCGGCCTGACCGTCATCGGCACGGCGTCACGGCCACGAAGCCGTGATTGGGTACTGGAGCACGGCGCGCATCATACGATCGATCACCATCAGCCGTGGCAACCGCAGCTTGCGGCGCTTGGGTTTGAGCATGTCAGTCACGTCGCCGGTTTGAACGACAGCGCTCGCCATGTGCCGCAGATTGCCGAGGTCCTGTGTCCGGAAGGGCAGTTCGCCTTGATCGATGATCCGGAGAACCTCGATATCAGCCCGTTCAAGTCTAAGTCGATTGCGATCCATTGGGAATTGATGTACACCCGATCAATCTATACGACGAAGACGATCGCGCGGCAACACGCATTGTTGCGACGCGCGGCGCAACTGGTGGATCGCGGCGTGCTCCGGCATACGGCGACGCAACGCATCGATGGCATCGATGCCGCCAGCCTGAAGCAGGCGCATGCGCTGGTGGAACGTGGCGACATGATCGGCAAGGTTGTGCTGGTCGCGAAGTAATCACGCGTGCGCATCAAGCCTGGCGGATTGAAACCGGGCTAACTGTAAGACCGGACTGGCGGTTCCGTCCGTCCGGGTCTCTTCGTCTCATTACCTTAGGCGTCGTATTGCAGCACCACGCGAATGCAAGTGGCCCACTGCATCGCCGTTGCGCTTTGCATCCGTTATTCTCCATACCACTAAACGTTCGCGTGCCCGTTCCGCCAGCGGTTCCCCTGTGCAACTCCGTCGTGACGCACGCGTCCCCCGGGCCATCGCGTCAATTGGGAGTGTGGAAATGGATAGTGGTTCGACGGACGTGCTCATCCGCCCTTCGTTCCGTGCACTTGACGAGTGGGCAAGCGTGATGCATTCGCCAACGACCGCGAAGAAACCGAATATCTACATCACGTCGCCTGAGGCAAGCCGCGTACGTACAGTGCCGCTCGCCGACCCAAGCGAGGAAGCGACGACATCCGGGGCAGCGTCATGCCTGTCTGAGTTACCAGCGGACCGTCTGATTGTGGTCACGGGATGCTTGCCATGGGACTCCCTGGTTCAGTTGTCCATCTGCAGTAGGCGACTGTATCGATTGAGCCTGGGCTGTGCCGTGTATCGAATCCAGCGTGTCACGGATGTGGTTGGCATGATCGATGTGATGTGCGGCATCAAGCGTATGGCGGAAGCACGGCACCCTATATTGCTTCGCGAACTTTCAACGCGAATGATCGGCATCAAGGGAAGCGGCAGCGAGATGGTGCTCCAGATGTGGCGTGAATCCATCAGGCAATCTCAGCATTGGATTGTCCGTCAGCCTAATGAATTGCAAGGGGGAGCCATCGTCAATTTGATGATAGCCGCATACGGGGCGATTCTGCCGAGAGATCGGGTCAAGCCGCATGCCTTGGTGCAAGCGGTATTAATGGATATGAGCAAACTAATGCTGATCCGATGGCCCCCTATCCTGGAGGTACTCGTAGCCGCTGGCGGACATCGCCAACTGGTAACACGATACGTCGATCATTTTGCGAAGTATTTTCAAGGAACGTTGTCAAGCGTGTCGGATACGTTCGCCTTCGAGTTGGGGAGTACCTTGCTCTTGCGTTTGCATACCAGAAATGTATCGAAAGCGATGTCTTTGCATTTTGGCGTTAGCGACGCGCAACATGCGCGTATTGCCGACAACATTGCATATGCGATCGCCAAGCACGTTGTGGAATCGCCGCGCACGTTGTACATGTCAGGATCTCTGGATGAACGATGCCGACGGTGGGACAGGCGAGTGGGAAGTGACGTGAAACGTCTTGCCGAGCGCCATCTGGTGACGATGCTCGGGTCGCGCATTCGCTCGGACGGCTCCTGGCGGGTGCTTTTGGAGAAAAGTGACGCAACTTCTGACCGTGTCATGATGGCCGCGCGGCGGCATATTCTGACCTTGGAGAGCGATACGCTTCAAGCGTTGCCGAATGAGACGCAGAACAATCTGTTTCTGGCGCTCCACCAATCGTTTGGCGAAGTGGAGGGCGCTGATGCATGGAAGAAAAGCTACAAGATGATTGAGGGAATGCCATGGGAAGCGCAGCCGGCGCTGATGCACCGTCTGGCGTGCCGACTCGCTCCGGTCGAACACCGTGCCTGGTTTGATGACGAAGACCGGGTTTCCGTGTTGGACAGTGCCTCTGCCTGGGCGATCGAGATCGTACCGCGCTGCGCGCGAAACGGGCGTTCCGGATTGGGTGGGAGAGCGTTTGCGGCATTGCTGAGCTTGTGGGCGGCGCTTGGTGAAGTCGACCGGAAAGGAAAGGAAGACGTTTTCCACGAGGCATTTTCCAGCTTGCCCGTCGCGCTCCCGCCGCCCGATTGGGGACCGACGCTCGATAGTGTGGGCCTGTTCAATCATCGGCACGGTAGCGATTTATTCGGACTGGTAGACCAGGTAGCATTAAATGCCCTGCTGAAGCGTTTTCTTTGCGATAAGCATTCCCGCGTGATGTCACCGTCACCGTATTTCGCGAAATGGATCTGCAAAGAGGTTCCAGCATATTGGGACGCGCTACCCGATGGCGACAGACCGGTCGAGCGATGGCACGCGTTCTGCAGTCGATTCGACCTGCCACGGGAGATGAGAACGCAGCTACGTCGCGATGTGTTGCAGCACTATGCACGCAACCTCGCACAGGCACCTACTTCGTTCGACGAAGTGCTGTCCCGCGCCGGCTTCCATGATTCGCAGGGACGGCATGAGTTTGAAGAAGCATGCTGGGACGTCCAGAGCGCCTTGCCGGATGATACGACCCTGGCAAGGCGCCTTCATGTCTTCGGCTTGACGGATCGATTACGCGAAAGAATCACGGCGCGGTTCGGTGGCGAGGTGCTTCGGCGGCGGCGGCGATAGCGCACGGTGTCCGATCGCCTGATAGACGTGTGAAATCGGCCGCTGGCATTCACTCGGCGGTCGAGCGCTGTTCCGGCGCCGTATTGCGTTCGTCCGCCTGATCCTTTAGAAGACGCCGCCGTGGATACCTATTTGCAATTGGAGCTTAAGCATGAATTCAAGCTGGACAGTGGCATCTCCATTCTGGCCGGCCGGTGTCCTGGACGACCCGGCTAACGACACGCCACTTAAGGAGCCATCGCCAAGTCTTACGCCTCTCCCATCTTCAATTGAAACGCCGGCGCGAAGGCGCTCGTCGTCGTTTAGCCCTGAGCCAGCTTCTTCAGCAATACCGATATCGTCATCACCATCACCACCACCATCCCCTTCCTCCGCGTCTACAGTCATCAGATCACTTACCCAGTCTCCATCGCGTACGACGCCCGAAACGGTCAGTCCGTGGCGCAAGCGAAGGCGCGTGTTATTACCTTCGAATAGACGTCCGCCGCACCCGCCGTCACCGCAAGCGCCCGCCACGACGCCGGACATCCATATCTCTCAACATTGGAAGCATGGCGCGCCTGTGGTTTTACTGTCTTATGATGTTCCGTTGAGCGAGTTGTTTCCTGAAGACGCGACGCTCACCGGTCTGTCGGACGATGCATTGCTGGGACTGATGAAACGGTTGCCATGGGAGGCGAGAATGCTGCTGTCGTTGTGCGACAAGCGGCTGAATCGATTGCATATCTCGTGCGTCGTGCATCGAATCAAGGACGCAACCGAGGAGATCGACGCTGTTGGTGCATTGTGCAATATCCAGAAATTGCCTGATAGGTGCCATCCGGCGTTACTACGACAACTTGCCGCGAGGATGGTCGTTATCAAGGGAAGTAGTAGTGAAGTGGTGTGGCGGATGTGGCAAGAGTCTATCAAGCAATCCTGGGAATGGCTCCGACGTCAGTCCCCCGACGTCATGAATGCGATGATGGTTGATTGGTTGCTTGCCGACTACCACGCGACCATGCCGCGAGACCATATCAGGTCGTATGCAACCGTGCATGCAGTCTTACGGCAACTGACGCCTTTGCCGCTTGCCCAATGGCCGCCGGTGCTTGAGGTGTTGCTGGAGGCGGGAGGCCATGATCAACTGATTTCCAAGTATGTGCTCGATTTCACCCGACGTTTTTGCGGCGAGCTACCGAAAGTGTCGGATCTGCTGGCTTCCGAGATTGGAAGCATGTTGCTGTTTCGGCTGCGGGGATGTCATATCGCGAAAAGGCTGACGGTGTGCTTTGGCGTCAGCCGTGCGCAGCACGCGAGAATTGCGGACCGAATAGCGTACAGGATCGCGAAGCGTGTTGTCGATGGCGTGTCCCAACGGGGCAGGGCGTTGTCATTGGAAGACCATTGCCGTCAATGGGATGAACGTGCGGAAAGTTCGGTCTGGCATGACGCCGAACTGCACCTGCTGGCAATGATCGGGCCTGATCTTCGGCTGGACGGTTCGTGGCGGGTTCTTTTAAAAAAGACCGGTGCGATGAGCGAGCGTGTTTCTCATGCTGCCCGGTCCTATATCTTGGCAATGGAAATGGACACGGTGCAGGCATTGCCGAGTCAGACAACGGTCGACCTTTTTCTGGTGCTGCATGATTTCGTCGCGGAGATACAAGATGGCCGGGAATGGTATAGATCTTTCGGCATGGTCAATGGCATGCAGTGGGAGGCGCAACCCGCACTGATGCACCGTTTGGCGTGCCGCCTCGAAGGCGCAAAACATCTTGCCTGGTTCGATGAACAAATACGTACTGTCATTTTGGAACAGGCGACATTCTGGGCAATTAATATCGTGCCGCGATGCGTGGAAACGGGAAGATCCGCGCTTGCGGGACGGGCATTCACGGCGCTGATCCAAATGTGGGCGACGCTCGGCCACGCCGATGCCGTGGGCATGCGGGACGTGTTTTACGAGTCATTCGTCTGCATGCAGACCTTGCTTCCGCCGTCCGATTGGGGGGCGGCGCTGAATACTCTGGGTGCTTATGACCCACAGCGTAACCAAGCGCTCTACGGATTATTTGATCCGGACGCGCTGCGTTCCGTCCTGAAAACCTATCTTTGTGACGAGGGCTCCAGTTTCATCGCGCCCTCCATGCATTTTTCGAGATGGATTTGCAGAGAGGTGGCAGCGTATTGGGAGGAGCTTCCCGACGGCCGCACACCGTCCGAGCGGTGGATCGCGTTTTGCAAACGTTTTGGCTTATCGCGAGAGATGCAGTCCGTGCTTCGGGATAATGTCTTGCAACACTATGCGGCAACGCTGTTGGCGTCGTCGATACCGATTGATGAATTGCTGGCGCGTATCGGGTTCAATGACCCGCGAGGATGGCATGATTTCGAGGCGGCGGTGTGGAAGATCCAGGAGACACTGCCGGCTGATGTCTTGCTGGAGCAGCGTCGTGATGTCTTTGGTGTGACGAACAGCTTGCGCAATCGGATGATGCAGTCATACGGCAGCAATCTCATCTCTCCGCGACGTCGATAACGCGCGCAATCCAGCCAGTACTGGAACCTTATTCCCTCAACCGCGACACAGGGGAAGTGAGCCCTCGCGAAGCGTCCCGACGATCGCATGCGGCGATGTTTGGAAAAGAGATATCCATAATGCCGTCGAATCGAATCAACCCCCCGCTCCGTCTAGTGCATGATGCAATGGCATTGGCAATCCCGAAAGGGGATATCGGGTCGCCCGATTGCCCGTCGTTATACGTTGCCCTGTCGCTTGCCGACGAGTGGGAAGCCGTCCGCGAGCGGATGGTCGCGATGCCGGGCGTCGCGGGCCCCGCGCTCGCCTACGGACCCATGCCACGTTTTGATGGTGCCTCGGCGACTGCGCAGGTGTGGGCCGCGATCGACGAATTGAACCGTTGGTGCCGTCACGAAGTGGCGCGGCTCGCCGCATTGCGGCAACAGCAAACGGCGATGCAGGTGATTGCCACGGCGTTGGACGCCGTGACGGTCATGAACGCGGTTGCGCCTGACGTGGCCATGGAGGTTTGCGCCGGACTGTTCGACCTGGCCGAAAGCACCTGGATGAACGAACACGTAAGTGCTTAGTCGCTTACGCCAACATGTGCATTGCGTTTCGCCGTTACGCGGCCTTGCATGCCAATTGCTTCATGCTCTCGCAGACGTGCCATGCTGCGTCTGATGGTGAAAGTGTCACGCGGCCGGTACCGTGGCGCCGATCGCTTCGTACAGTTTGATCAAGTCTTGCCATTGCGTGGCACGTGCGTCGATCAAATCGCGCTCCGCGGACAAGGCCTGTTGTTCCGCAGCTCGCACGGTCTTCGTCGGCACCGCCCCGAGGCGTGCCTTTTCTCGTTGGCGGTCCGTACTGCGCTCCGCGGACGCCGTACGCTTCTCCAATGCATCGATACGCGTGCGATCCGCGTCCAACGCTGACAATGCATCGGCGACCTGCTGGAAGGCCTGCAAGACCGTTTGCCGATACTGCGCCTTGCTTGCCTCGAATGTCTGCTGCGCCCCGCGCACTTGTTCCCGCAAGGCGCCGCCGTGGAACAGAGGCGCGCTCAGTTGCGCTGCCGCCGACCAGATCCACGCGGGTCCGGACAACAAATCAGGTTGGAGAAAGCCGCCACGGCCCAGCCGTGCGGTCAGTTTCAACTGCGGCAACATCGCCGCGCGCGCAACCCCTACCGCCATCGCGCTACCTTGCAACGCTGCCGTGGCGGCGCGAATGTCCGGCCTTTGCGCCAATAGTTCCGATGGCACGACAGTCGGAATCGGGATGTCGGCACCGTTTGCCCCATGTGGACCCGCGTTTGCCGCGTTCGTGCCCGTGCTGTCCAGGGCGGTCCGATTCATGGGCGCGTCGCTCGGGGCGAGTGTGCGGTTTCCATTGCTTCCCGGATCGCGGTGTGCATCGAACGGCAGCGGCTGGGGCGCCGCGTCCGGTGTGCGTCCGAGCAGTGCGGCCAAGGCGTGGCGAGCGGTTGCGCGTTGTGTCTCCACCGCCGCCACCGCTGCATGTGCCGAGTCGGCCTGCATCCGTGCCGACAGCACCGCATCGTCATTGACAGCGCCGAGTGCCGCACGGCGCAGTGTGGTTTCCAAGTCGGCGTCGGACAGCGCGGCGGTGTGGACGGCGTTTTGCCATTGGGCTTGGAGCGCGGAGAGCGTGATCGTCGTCGTGGCGACGCGAGAGGCCAACGCCAGGCGTGCCGCGTCGCGCTGCGCGGCTTCCGTGTCGACCTGTTTACGTCGTGTTTCATTGTCCAGGCGTGTGGCGCCGAACAGATCGACGTCATAGGATGCGCTGACGAATGTCGACCAATCGTCGTAGAACGCTGTCCCGGATTTCTGCAGGGTCCCGGCGGGCCCAATGGTCGGAATGCCAGGCCCACGCGTGCGCGATGCGTCGGCGCCGAGATCGACCGACGGCAACGTCGCATTACCGATGGCTGCCTGCAATACGTGACGGGCGGCCGCGAGCTGTTTCTCTGTCCCGTCCAAGCCGGGATTTCGCGCCAATGCTTCGTCGACGGTTGCTGCCAATGCAGGCTGTCCGAGACGATGCCACCAGGGTGCCGTCTCCGTTGCGGCCGTGCTATCGGCGGGCATCGACGCGGCGGGCGCGATAACGGGTACCGCGGGTACAACGACATCAGGTGCGCGGAAGACCCCCTGATCGTCACGCACGGTGACCTGGGGCGGCGTGGCATCGGGGACCAGATGTGTACAGCCGTCCAGCAGCGCACACGCGAATAGCGCGCAAGCAAAGTACGTGGCATGTGGCTGCCGTGGTGGCGTCGGCGCATCGTCGCGGTCAATGGGATGGCTTTGCCGCTGGCGTGCGAACAGGCCGGGGCGAGGCACGCTTGTAGAATCCGTGCGGTGGTCGGCTGCATGGCGTGCACCGGGGCGTGGCAGTAGCGTGCGTTTCATGCGTCCGCTCCTTTTACGGGGAGTCCATCATCGGATGGATGCGATCTGGGCGCGGTCCCGGCCCGTGATGCGTTGCCTCCGTTTCCATCGTCATCAGGCAGATTACGCCTGGCCTCGTTCGTTTCGTCCGGTTTGACGCGGAACCATGCTGCATACAAGGCAGGAACAAAGCACACGGTCAGCAAGGTAGCGACTGTGATGCCGCCCATCAGGGCCGTGGCCATCGGGCTGAAAAAGCTATTACGCAATAACGGAATGAGGGCCAGCACAGCGGCGGCGGCGGTCAGTACGATGGGACGGAATCGGCGCACGGTGGCATCGACGATGGCATCCAGGCGCGGATGGCCTGCGCGAATATCCGTTTCGATCTGGTCCACCAGGATGACCGAATTGCGCATGATGATGCCGAACATGGCAATCACGCCGAGCATGGCGACGAAACCGAAAGGCTGATGGAACAGTAGCAAGGCGGCGACCACGCCGATCAGGCCGAGCGGCGCGGTCAAGATAACGAGGAGGGTGCGGGAGAAACTTTGTAGCTGCATCATCAGCAACACCAGCACGACAAGGCCGAACAGCGGCAATTGGACAAAGATCGAGCCCTGCGCCTTGGCGTTCTCCTCGATCGGTCCCCCTGCCTTCACCATATAGCCGACGGGAAGCGCCGCGCGAATCGGTGCCAATTCTTTGTCCAGTAGGGCCATCACGTTCAGACCTGAAGCGCCATCGACCACGTCGGCTTGCACGGTAATGACCGGTTGCCGGTCGCGCGTCCAGATCACGCTGTAGTCCAGGCCCGGCACGAAGCGCCCGAGCGCGTTGAGCGGTACCGGCCCCTGTGGCGTCGGCATCGACAATTGCATCAGGCGTGCCGGGTCACGTCGCTCATCGCGCGGACCGCGCAAGACGATCGGCACCAGACGGTCATCCTCGCGCCATTGCGTGACAGGATAGCCGTCCACGGTCATTGCAAGGAACTGCGCGATGTCCCGCGAGCTGACGCCCACGGCGCGTGCCTTTGCCTGGTCCACATCAAAGGTAAGGGCGCGTCTGCCGGGTTCGTCCCAGTCCAATTGAATGTCTCGCACCCGTGCATTGGTGCCGATGCGTGCGGCCACCTGGTCGGCGATCTGTCGGACCGTGGTGATGTTGTCGCCGCTGATACGGAACTGAACCGGATAACCGGTGGGCGGGCCGGTTTCCAGGCGCGTGAGGCGGGTACGCAAGAAGCCGAAGCTGTCGCGCAGGATGGGACGCAGCGCCTCGGCCAATGCCTCGCGGTCTTCCGCCGACTTTGCGGTAACCAGGAACTGCGCAAAATTGGCTTGCGCCAGTTGTTGGTCAAGCGAGAGGAAAAAGCGCGGCGCGCCGCTGCCGACAAAAGCCGTACTGTTGGTGATGTGCTGCGCGAGCGCGGGCTGGTCGCGCAATATGGTCTCCAGACGCTTCACCTGCGTCAGCGTAGCGTCGTATGACGCATTGTCGGGCAATCGCAGATCGATCAGCAATTCGGGGCGATTGGAGCTCGGGAAGAATTGCTGTGACACCAGGCTGAAACCTGCCAGCGCCAATACAAACGCGATGCCCGTACCTAGCAGCACGCGCCCGCGCCGTGTGATGCACCAGCCGATCAAATGACGCAGGCGATGATAAAAGCGGGAGTCGTAAGCGCCGTCATGGTCCGCCGCGGACGGTGCCTGCGTGTCCGCGTTCGACGACACATCCCGCGGCGTATTCGCTTTCGCTTTCGTGCGGAGCAGGTGGTATCCGAGCAGGGGTACGACGATGACGGCGGATAACCAGGACAGCAACAACGCCAACGCCGACACCTCGAAGATGGATCGCGTGTATTCGCCGGTCCCCGAGCGCGCGAGTGCAATGGGCAGGAAGCCTGCAACCGTCACGAGCGTACCGGTCAGCATCGGAAAGGCGGTGCTGGTGTAGGCAAAGGCCGCAGCCTTGCCGCGCTCCCATCCTTGCGCCAATTTCACGGACATCATTTCGACGGCGATGATCGCATCGTCGACAAGCAAACCCAATGCCAGGATCAGTGTGCCGAGCGACACTTTATGCAGGCCGATGCCGAAAACCGACATACCGAGTGCCGTCGCGGCCAGCACCAGCGGAATCGAGATGACGACCACCATGCCGGTGCGCCATCCCAACGACACCAGGCTGACCAGGAGAACGATCATCACGGCTTCCGCGACCGAATGGATAAATTCGGAAACCGAGCTGGACACGGCGCGCGGCATGCTGGTAACGGGCAGCAGCGACAAGCCTGCGGGCAGGGTAGGTTGTAACGCGGCAACTTTCGCGTCGAGTGCCTGGCCGAGTGCGATCACGTCGCCATCATGAACCATCGTGACGCCGATTCCCAGCACCGGTTTGCCGCCGAAGCGCATGGTTTCCGACGGCGGGTCGGCATACCCGCGCCGGATGGTGGCGATATCGCCTAGCCGGAATGTCGCGCCTGCGGCCGTCCCACTTGCGCCACCCTGTGTCGCGGTGGTGTTGGCCGCAGGCGCGCGCAGCAGGACGTTACCCAGCGCGGCGCGGGCGGTGGCATCGGGGTCGTACGGTTGTTGGCGAACGTCGCCCGAGGCGGTGGCGGGCGTCGCGGCCGGCGCATAGGGGCCGAACTGCCCTGATGGCCGTACCGTGATGCGATCTTCGGATGTATCGATGGTGCCCGCCGCACTGACCGCATTCTGTGCGCGGATCGCCGCGGCAATATCGTTTGGCGCGATACCGAGTTGGGCGAGTCGGGCGTTGTCGATTTCGATATCGATTTCCGGACGCTGGTCGCCAAAATAATCAACCTTTGCCACGCCTGGCACTTTCAATAACTGGAAGCGAAGCGCGTCCGCATAAGCACGTAATTCGTCTGGTGAGAAACCGTCCCCCTGCAACGCGTAGACGTTGGTGTAGACATCACCGAATTCGTCGTTGAAATACGGTCCTTGCACCCCTTGCGGTAGCGTATAGGACATATCCCCCACTTTTTTACGCACCTGATACCACGTGTCCTGCACGCTGCTGCTCGGGGCACTGTCGAGGATCGTAAAAAACAACGTGGATTCGCCGGGACGCGAATAAGCACGCAGGAAATCGACATCGGGGGTCTGCTGTAACGTCCGTGCGATCTTATCGGTTACCAACGATTGAACCTGCTCGGCGCTGGCGCCTGGCCACATCGTTCGTACGACCATGGTCTTGAAGGTGTAGGGTGGATCCTCGGACTGGGAAAGCCGCGAATAGGACAACACCCCGAACACCGTGACGAGGACGAGCGCGAAAATGACAAACGACTGGTGCCGTAATGTCCACGCGGAAAGGTTGCCACGATCAGACGTACTCATTGCGACGCGCCCTCGCTGGCCGACTTCGCCGTCGCCGCCGGCTTTGACAGGATCGCGCGCCCGTCGTCCAGATGGGGCGTTACTTTCACGCCCGCCGACAGGACGTTGACGCCCCGCGCCACCACTTGTTCACCGGCACGAAGTCCCCCTCGCAACGTTACCTCGTTCGCCCCGTACCGCGCGACTTCCACGGGTCGCAATGCCACCGCGTGCGTATTGGGGTCCACGACCCAGACAGCCGGCGACTGCTGTACGTGGAACAGCGCCGTGGCGGGAACAATCACACCTGTCGCTTCGCCATGCGGGGTTGTACCGGCCTGTGCACGCGCGTTTTCGTCCGTGCTTGCCTTAGCGGGCGCGGCGCCGTCAAGCAGAACGGTGCCACTCATGCCCAGCAGGACCGCCGGGTCCTCGCGATCGAAAGCGAGCTTGACCGCGTATGTGCGACTACGTGGATTGGCCGCGGCAGCGACTTCACGGACGTGGACCGGAAATCGCCGCTCGGGCAAAGCATTCAATACGACACTCGCCGGCATGCCGACCTGCAACGATGCCACTGTCGTATCGGCAACCTGGGCGATGAAATCACGCGGACCGTCAATGGCCATGGTGTAGACGACCTGTCCGGCCGAAACGGTCTGCCCGGGCTCCGCGCGGACGTCGGTGATGACACCGGCCCGTTCCGCGATGATCTGCTGATAGCGCAATTGATTTCGCGCTGCCGTCGCTTGTTGTTGCGCGCGTGCGTTGTCCGCCATGGCTGACAGGTATTGCTGCTCACTCCGTTCGCGCTCGGCGGGGGCAATCAGCCCCGCATCCGCCTGTTTCTGGTCACGATTGCGCTGGATCGTGGCGATCCGCAGATTGTCGGCCGCGGTACGGGCCGCCGTGTCAGTGGCCTTCGCCTGGGCTTGCGCGTCCGCGGCATCGAGTCGCGCGAGCACCGCACCCTGTGCGACCCGGTCGCCGGCCTGGAAGGGGCGCGCGACCATCAGGCCACTCACCCGAAACGATAACGCGGTGTCGATCTGCGCCGCCACCTCGCCTGAAAATCTCCCGCCGGTGGCACCCTGCGTGCCGCTCGCCGTCGTCGCGGCGCTGCCAACGGCGATCGCCGTAATCACCGTGCGTGGGCTTGTCTCCCGCGGTGGGGTTTTGTCGCAAGCCGTCATGCCCGCTACTGCCAGGAAAGCCATGGTCCAAGGTAAGACGCTTCGGAGCCGCCGCCTCGCCGAAAGGTCGCCCCGATTGCTATCCGCCAACGCGACCCACCAGCGTGCGTCCCGGCGAACGTGCGGGTAATTCCGCGAGTTTTCATGGATAAGCGGCACGTCGGTCTCCAGGTCGGGTATCGGCAGTTTTCGATAGTAATACACATTATATTCAGATACAATATGAATCTGAATATAATGTATCTTTTATTTTTTCACGCTACTATCTCGCGATGAATAAAAAACCGAATCCGCGACTCAGTCGGGAAGCCAGCCGCGCCCTGACGCGTGAACGCCTTTTGGACGCCGCGGCTGTGCTGGTCGAGCGCCAGGGGTTGGCATCGGCATCGGTGGAAGACGTCGTCGCGGAGGCGGGGTTCAGTCGCGGGGCGTTTTATTCGAATTTCGACGACAAGGCGGCGCTGCTACTCGCGTTATTGAGGCGGGAACAGCAACGGCTGATAGACGAACTGGCGCAGGTCTTCAGTGGGGATTTGCCACCACTGGATCTGGAGCAGGCCGTTCTGGCGTATTACCAAAACCTGCGCTGCAATCGCATTTGCTTTTTGGGATGGATGGAGGCCAAACTAATGGCCATCCGGGATCCGTCTTTCCGCGAAACGTTGCGCGAATTGATGGCGGAAGGCTATGCGGTGATTGCCGACTTTGTCGAGGCGTATCGCGAGCGCGTAGGGGGCAGTGCGGTAAATAACGAAAAGGGGGGGGCGGAGATATCCTCTACGGCCCGAGCGCTGATCGTACTGCCGGCCGAGCAATTGGCCATTGGCCTGATCGCCATGTGCGATGGCATGAATCTGACCCATCTGGCCGACCCTGAGACCGTCACCGAGCCTATGATGGCCGCTGTGCTGTCACACTATTTTGAATCCCTGCTGGGGCGCGCCGCCGGATGAAAGAGACTCGGTTGTCGCCTTGAATTGCTGATAGGCATGTGCCAGCTTTTCATCGTAACGGTTTTTTCGATATGCCGGCCCGTTGTAGGCGAAGGCGAACGTCGACCAATTTTGCGCACGCAGTGCCGGCAGCAGGCGAGGGTCTAGACGGAGAAAGCGCGCCAACGCATCGAAATGTGCCGCCTCGTCGCGGTACATCGCATCGACGAATGTATCGATGCTGTCATAGCCCAACGCGCGCCAATGAAATCCCATGATCTGGAATGCCCCCCAACTCGCGGATTCACGCGCCGCGGCGCGATGAATGTTTTCTGCACGGGCGAGTCGCGCGTGCTGGCTCGCGGCGCTGCCGTATTCACCTGGTGCGCGCGACACCAGGCCGGGTTCTCGTGCGGCATGGATCTGTGGATCGATGCCGTATGCCACCAGTCGTCGCCAAAAGATATGTCGCTCGAAAAGAATCGTGGGGCGCCCGTCCGCCTGGAATGACGCGCGGGCGGATTCCACGGACCAGACTGCGTGAAGCGCGGCCGCGTCCACTTGCAATGCCGCGCTGAGTAAGTCAATCGTCGTCTGGCCGACACCGTTGCGGGATTTAGATGTGGTTGAAGTTGTCATTGCGCAGAGGAGTAGAACGCCACGCCGTTGTGGCGCGATCGTCGGGTTGTCGTTGTCGAAGAGAGACCGTAACCCCACGCGTGATCGTGCAATATAAGACAATGCGAAATCGTCGATTGACTGGCTATTCGGTATAAGGTTGGTACCCGGCGGCAATGTCATTGACGCGACACCGCCATCTCATAAACGAACGTCTTTTTCCAATTGGCTATTTTCAAACTGCCCATCAAGTTTCCGACGACGGCAACGGCGCCGTTTTGTCCCTCGGAAGTACGCGGCAGCGTACCTATATCAGCGGATGCACCGTTCTGGTCACGCTTGGCGAAATTCGTCGGTCCAGGGTTACTCGTGTCTATCGGGTATATGGACCCGGGAAACTGGGCGACCGATATCGAGGCGGGGTCGAAATACGGATATCGCCTGCTGTTTGTCGTTGTCCTCTCCAGTGTGGCGGCGATGGTGCTGCAGTGTCTGGCGATGCGCCTCGGCGTGGCCACCGGCAGGGACCTCGCCCAATTGTCTCGTGACCGCTACAGCCCTGCGCTTGCGAAGGGGCAATGGTTGCTCGCGGAGATCGCGATCATCGCGTGCGACCTGGCAGAGGTGCTTGGCGGTGCTTTGGCGTTTCACTTGCTGCTTGGTGTGCCATTGGCGTGGGGCATCGCACTGACGGCACTCGATACGTTCATCGTCCTGGGGTTGAAGGGAAAGAACTTCCGGCAGTTGGAAGCGATCATGCTAGGACTGATCGCGACCATTAGCATTGGCTATGTGGTCGAATTGATCCTGGTCAAGCCGCATTGGCCGTCCGTCGCAGCGGGCCTCGTGCCGTCATGGCACACGTTGTCGTCGCGCGAGCCGGTCTATCTGGCAATCGGGATACTCGGGGCGACCGTGATGCCGCACAACCTTTACTTACATTCCTCGATCGTGCAAACGCGTGTTGCCGGGAACACGCTGCCTCGGAAGCGGGACGCGATCCGCTTGCTCCGCATGGACACCATCGGCTCCTTGATATTGGCGATGTTAATCAACGCCGCAATCCTGATCCTCGCAGGTGCGGCGTTCCACGCGACGGGACATCAGACCGTGACAGAGATCGAGGATGCTTACAAACTACTGGCACCCATCGTTGGAACGGGACTTGCCGCCACGTTGTTCGCGCTAACGTTGCTGGCGTCCGGGCAAAGCGCGACGTTCACGGGCACCGTAGCGGGGCAAGTCGTGATGGAAGGTTTCCTGCATCTGAAAATTCCGTGCTGGCAGCGTCGGCTGATCACACGGGGTCTGGCACTCATCCCCGCTTTCATCGGCGTTGCATGGGTGGGTGAGCATGCGGTGGGCATGTTGCTGGTTGCAAGTCAGGTCGTGCTGAGTTTGCAATTGCCTTTCGTGTTGTGGCCGCTAATCCGGATGACCAATGACCGGAGCGTGATGGGTCCGCTGGCCAACAGCTGGCTGACAAGGCACGTTGCGTGGGGCTTGTTCGCCGCCATTACGCTGGCGAACATCTGGCTCGTGGTGCAGACCTTCAGCTGACCATCAGATCGGAAACGCGGTGGTCGACAATATTTCGCGTAGCACCATGAACGAGCGTATTTGACGGACGCCTGGCAGATACAACAACTGGTCCGCATGGAGTTTGTTGAAGCTGTCGTTATCGCGTGTACGCACCAGCATGAAGTAGTCGAACTCCCCGGTTACCACATGGCATTCCATGCACCCCGGTACTTTACGGGCGGCTTTCTCAAACGCCATGAACGATTCGGGTGTTGATCGGTCGAGCAACACACCGATGAGCACCATCGTCCCGGCATCCACTTTCTTGGCATCCAGCAGCGCCACGGTGGCGCGAATCAAACCAGCCTCTTTCAATCTTTCCACGCGCCGCAAGCATGCGGGCGCACTGAGATTGACCCTGGCCGCGAGCGCGACATTCGATATCGAAGCATCCGTCTGTAATTGCTTCAGGATCTGGCGATCAACGCGATCCATGGATTCGGCAGAAAGGGGCGCATCAAGCTTGTCTGTGGATTTTTTCATTGCGTGAAAGCACGAAATAACAAAATTTAGAAAAAAAATATAGCGATATTATGCAGATAAATTAATGAAAGCTTCATTTCTTCGCAAGCAAATTTCTCGGCATTTTCGGTAGGATTTCCTCTGTGCCACACCGTGGCAACGCACCCGCTTTTGACGTATGCGCACCAGCACGATGCGATCATCCATAGAGGACTTTCCAATGAACCTGAAGCGCTTCCCAAAATATTCCCTGACGTTTGGTCCCACGCCCATCCATCCGCTGAAGCGACTGAGTGCGCACCTGGGAGGGAAAGTCGCGCTTTATGCGAAGCGGGAAGACTGCAACAGTGGACTTGCCTTCGGAGGGAACAAGACGCGCAAGCTCGAGTACTTGATTCCCGAGGCATTGGCGCAGGGATGCGACACATTGGTGTCCATCGGTGGCATTCAGTCCAACCAGACGCGTCAAGTCGCAGCGGTGGCGGCACACCTCGGGATGAAGTGCGTATTGGTGCAAGAGAACTGGGTGAATTACTCGGACGCGGTGTATGACCGTGTCGGCAATATCCAGATGTCACGCATCATGGGCGCTGATGTGAGGCTGGTCGCCGACGGCTTTGATATCGGGATACGAAAGAGTTGGGAAGACGCGATGCAAAGCGTACGTGAGGAGGGCGGCAAGCCGTTCCCCATCCCAGCGGGCTGTTCCGAACATCCCTTGGGTGGCCTTGGTTTTGTCGGATTTGCTGAAGAAGTTCGGCAGCAGGAAGCCGAGCTGGGCTTCAAATTCGACTATATCGTGGTGTGCGCGGTCACCGGCAGCACGCAGGCCGGGATGGTGGTGGGTTTCGCTGACGACGGCCGCGCCCGGCGTGTCATCGGCATCGATGCCTCGGCGAAGCCGGAAAGGACGCATGAACAGATTCTCCGGATCGCGAAAAACACCGCGGCGCTGGTGGATCTCGATCAAGACATCACGGCAGACGATGTCGTTCTGGATACGCGCTTCGGCGGACCGGAATACGGGCTTCCCAATGAAGGGACGTTGGAGGCCATCCGTCTCTGCGCAAAGCTGGAGGGCATGTTGACCGATCCTGTCTATGAGGGCAAGTCGATGGACGGCATGATCCAGATGGTGCGCAACGGCGAATTTCCAGAAGGATCGAAGGTGCTCTACGCCCATCTGGGTGGTGTGCCGGCGCTGAACGGATACAGTTTCCTGTTCCGCAACGGCTGAGTGCCATCGCGTTCCGATGGCCTGTTCAGGCAGGTTGGATGTCCGTCACCTACCCCGCCGCGCATCCGTTCACACGCTCAGCGAATACTGTGTGATCCATCGTAGCGCCGCCAGGCTGATACGGCCGGCATCTTCAGGCTCCATGCCTGGCATGCGCTCGCAGGCGGCTTCGATACCTTCGGCCTCGCTGCGTTCCACCGCTTCCGCGCAGGCGAGCAACGCGCCCAGCTTACCTTGCCGTTCCGGTCCGATCGCGGCCGCGATGACCGGCGGGATACGCAACTCACGCATCACATCGATATTCGCCGAACCGAACATCGATTCGGCCATCGAGAACACGCCCGTCATGAATGCCTGATCCGCAAAGTCGTCCTCGCCCGGGTACAGAAATTCGGTTGTCAATTCCATGAAGCGGGCGCGCATGCCGATCATCTGGATCAACGGATCGGTACGGATCGGGTTGTCGTCGCTATTTGCATACAGCAACAGCTGTGTCCAACGCGAGATCTGGCGAATGCCCACGGCAAGCGTGGCTTCGCGCAGCGACGTGACCGGCCGTGCAAGACTGTATGCACCGCTGTTGGCAAAGCGCAGCAATTGCACGATCAGTTTTGGAATGCGCTTGATCTCGGATTCGATCTGCTGCACGCCAGCATCGCGTCCCAGAAGCCCGAGCAGGTTCAACAGCGGTACACGGTCCGTCAACAGTCGGCGCGACGACAAGACTTCCGGGCGCGAGAAAAAATAGCCCTGGAACAGGTCGAACCCCAGCGACCGCGCGAGGTTATACGCCTCCAATGTCTCGACTTTTTCCGCTAACGCGATGCAGCCGGCGCGCTTGACCATCGCAAGGACCTTGGGCAGGTCCGTCTTCGAGCACCGGAAAAAATCGATCTTTGCAACATCCACGTGCTGCAGATACGCCAGCGCCTCGACGCTGTTGATGGAAACGTCGTCGAACGCGAGACGGAATCCAAGAGACCGCAATTCCTTGCAGCGTGCCAGCAGCGCTTCGTCCAATTCGACGGATTCAAGGATTTCCAGCACGAACAATCGCGGTGGCAGTACCGACAGCAGATCGCTGAAAAGGATGTCGCGGTTGACGTTGATATAGCCAATGTCAGCGCCAAGAACGGTACCCATGCCAAATTCGCCGAGCATCGTCGCAATCACATGCGATGTTGCCTCAGTGTCGTCGGCAACCAATGCGGCATTGCGCGAGCTGCTGCGGTACAGCAGCTCATAGCCTACCAGCGACCCATTCCGGTCGATGATTGGCTGACGGCCAAGGTAGACGTTCGCCGCGTCTCCGGCACGGGCCGGGTCGATGTTCGTCATTTTGGGTTCTCGCATGCGATTCTTTTCAATGCGGCCAGGAACGCTTGCGGTTCTTTCGCCCACTACTACTGTTTCTGCCAGGGTGCTGCCATGCAAGCGCGTTCGCATGTGTAGCGTGCGCTCAAGTACGGGCGTCACGAGCACTGCGCGGACTGCTGGCGGAAATGGTTATTCCGCGCGGCCCGTAATCGTGACACACATTACCCGATCAGCGCATCCACCTCCGCTTTTACGCGTGGCGGATGTCGCTTCGCGGCGTCAGGCGGTGGCCCGACACGCAGCGCTTTTCACGCTGTGTGACCATTGCCTGCCCAGACGTCGCGAGACGCGAAACTGGTAGATCGAAATATCTCCTCGATGCCCACCCCCGGTGCGGGGCGCCTTTCGGCGAAACGCAGTTTCCGCAACGTCCAGCCCCATACTGGCGCACGTTGCGAACTTCGCGGATGTGTTCTCCAAGCTGTGCTGTTTATCGGCCGCGACACGGCAATTCTGAAGGGCAGTCGCTCAGGTCTCGGCAAATTCTCGTTTTTCGGTAACTTTGACCTTTTGTGCGCGCCTGAGTATGCTGCGACCGTCTGTCGCACGATCATTCAAACGACCGTATTACGGGGCTTCCAGCGCGATGTCGTGAAAAAACAGCGACAAACGTGGCGAATTTGCTACTGCGTTAGAAAATATTTCAGCACGTTTTACCGAATTTTGCGTTATGTCGAAAAAATTTCTGCAATTGACCCTAAAGTCTCGCGCAACCAAGCCGTTAGTCCGGACTGTCAGGAACCCGTAAATACAGGGGTCCGCGTGGTTCTATCGGGCAAGTCCAAGGGAAATGTAGGAAAAGTTCTTACAGCGTGTGAGAAAAACGCTGTACTCAGATAGGCATCTTCTTCCGATATGCGCCGCTCGTGCGGTTGGCCACAATGGCTTCACTGCAGCACGAGACGCAAACAAGGCGATGTCCGGAATCCGGCTGACCCGAGCGACAGTGCGCTGAAGACGGTCAACCTCTTCTCCATCTGGGGACAGAACATGAGTAACGGCAATTCCACACTAGATGAACTCAGGGAAGTCAATCTGTCGTACTTGATGCTCTGCCAGCGTTTGCTGCGCGACGACAAGGCGATGGGCATGTTCCGCCTGGGGGTTTCCGAGCAGATCGCCGATGTGCTGGTCAGCTTGACGCTGTCGCAGACGGTCCGTCTCGCGTCGTCCAGCCAACTGCTTTGTCGCTTCCGTTTCGACGATCACGCACTGCTGTCATCGCTGACGCACACGACCAAAAGCGTAGACTCCGCTTCGTCGCATACCGCTATTCTGCTTGCAGGACAGCCTGCTGAGCAGCTCGGCTAACAAACTTTTACATTTGACAGCCATGGCCAGCCGCAGTGTCGTCCTCGAAGCGCGCGAAATCACGTTGGCGATCGAACTGATCGAACTGGGTGCGCGACTGCAGGTGCTTGAAGCGGAAGTAGGTTTGAGCCGCGAGCGCCTGATCAAGCTCTACAAGGAAGTGCGCGGCGTGTCGCCGCCGAAGGGAATGCTGCCATTCTCGACCGACTGGTTCATGACGTGGCAGCCGAACATCCATTCGTCAATGTTCTACAACACGTATCGCTTCATGGTGGACGAAGCCGGTTGCGAGCCTATCCAGGCCACCATCCGTGCCTACCGCCTGTACCTGGAGCACGTCGCGCTGCATGGCGGTGAAGCGGTGCTGGGATTGACCCGGGCATGGACGCTGTTGCGTTTCTTCGATAGCGGGATGCTTCAATCGGCGCCGTGCTCGCGCTGCGGCGGGAAATTCGTCGTGCATGCACATGATCCTAAGCACGGCATGGTGTGTGGCCTCTGCCAGCCGCCATCACGTGCCGGAAAGACACGTGCTGGGCGGATTGCCGCCGATGAAGCGATGGCCGAGGACGCGATGGCGGAACACGTGTTGACGACCGATGCATTGGAAGCGCTTGCCGACAGCGACGCTACCACGCTTGAGGCGTTGGTCGAGCAAAATGCCGTGATCGCTGCGTTGTTGCCGCACGATGCGCTCGGCGATGCCCTGGCGACGCCGGACACGGCGAAGCCTACCGGCGTCGCCAGGCGTGACGGTTTGGAGCAGGTCGCGAAGGTGGCGAAGGCCACTCGTGCCCAATCGCGACGCGCGATGGATGCCAGCGTGGACGCCGCAATGCGTGCGGTGATCAACGCCGCTGTCACGATGCCGGTGGATGCGGTGACCATGGCCGACCTCGCGGAGGATGCGGTAACACAAACCGCGCAAGTCCTGTCGCCGCTCTAGGCATGAAACACCCTTCAGAAATTCCCCTTAACAGCCGTAACACCCTGCTAGACTCGGGCGCTTGAGGGCAGACCCCGTGCGCGACGCTGATGGCCTCACGGAGCGTCACGAGCAGCGCGCGTGACGGATGGTGTTCAGGGGAATCCGACATGCGGTCCCCCTACCTTGAAATACGCGGGATTTGCACCATAAGGGGAACGGTGTGCTGGTTTTTGTCGGTTATCTGGTGACGTTGGTCTCGGTATTCGGCGGTTATGCGCTGGTCGGCGGGCATCTCGCCGCACTGCTGCAGCCCGCCGAATTTCTGATGATCGCGGGCGCGGGGTTGGGCGCCTTCATCGTGGGCAACAACGGCAAGTCGATACGTGCGACTTTCAAGGTGTTGCCAACGCTGCTGCGGCGCACCCATTACGATAAGCAACTATATATGGATTTGATGGCGATCCTGTATCGCCTGTTGGCAAAGGGGCGAAAGGAAGGGCTGATGAAGCTCGAATCCGATATCGAGGACCCTGACGCCAGCCCCATCTTCAAGGCCTATCCGCGTATCAGCGGCAATCCGGTCATTCGCGATTTCCTGGTGGACTACTTTCGGCTGATGGTGAGCGGCAGCATGAATGCGTTCGAGCTCGAAAACCTGATGGATGAGGAAATCGAGACGCATCATGCCGAGGGGGAAGTGCCCGCGCAGTGCCTGCACAAGACCGCCGACGGCTTGCCGGCGTTCGGTATCGTCGCCGCGGTCATGGGGGTGGTGCATACGATGGCATCGGCGAATCTGCCGCCTGCGGAACTCGGCGTCTTGTTGGCGCAGGCATTGGTCGGCACGTTCCTTGGCATCCTGCTGGCTTATGGGTTTGTTGCGCCGCTTGCTTCTTTGGTCGAGCAGCGGGTAGACGAGTCCACGAAGGTGCTGCAATGTATCAAGGTGGGCATTCTCGCCAACCTGAATGGTTATCAGCCGTCGGTAGCGGTGGAATTCAGTCGCAAGGTGTTGTTCAGCAGTGAGCGTCCAACGTTCGCCGAGCTGGAAGCCCATGTGAAGGAAGTCAAGGAAGAATTGAGGTCGCGCTGATGGACAACCGGCCCGAACGTCCCATCGTCATCCGTCGCGGTGGCCCGGTGCGGGCCAAGTCGCATGGCGGCGGCTGGAAGCTCGCCTACGCGGATTTCATGACCGCGTTGATGGCTTTTTTTCTATTGATGTGGCTTCTCGGTTCCGTCAACGGCGCCAAGCTCGACGGCATCGCCGATTATTTCAAGCAACCATTGAAGGTGTCACTGCTCGGCGGCGACCGCGCTGCCGATGGCCGCAGCGTCTTGAAGGGGGGCGGCACCGACATTACCCGTCGTGACGGTGAGCAGCGCAAGGTGGACGGCCCGCGGGCGATCAACGACCCGACATCGCATGATCCCACCGGCAAACCGATATCCGCGCCTGGCATGACGTCGGATGCGGTGCCTTCTCCGGACGCCGTGCTGCAGAAGGAAGCCGAGGACGATAACCTGCGTAGCCTGCAGTCGCGAATAGAGGATGCCCTGGACCATAACGCGGCGTTGAAGCCATTCCGGAACCAGATCGTCCTCGATGTCACGCGAGATGGTCTGCGCATCCAGATCGTGGACTCCAAAAACCGACCGATGTTCGCCAGTGCGAGTGCCGAGGTGGAGCCATATATGCGCGCGATCCTCCGGGAGCTGGGCCCTGTCTTGAACCAGGTGCCGAATCGGCTGATCCTGGAAGGTCATACCGATGCGACGCCGTATGCCGGTAAGGCAAACGGCTATACCAATTGGGAATTGTCGGCCGATCGCGCCAATGCGTCGCGTCGCGAACTGATCTCTGGTGGCATGTCGCAGGACCGTGTCTTGCGCGTGATCGGTCTGGCGGATACCAATCAATTCAATCCGGACGATGCCTACGATCCGCGCAATCGCCGTATCAGTATCCTGGTATTGAACCGGCGCGCGGAGCGCCAGTTGATCAATGACCGTGCCCGTCCGGCTGTATTGGACAATACCCGTAGTGCCGAGGCGCAGTCGGCGGCGATCGGCGCTTCTCGAACCCAAGTCGCGCCTTGAGGCGCCAAACAAGTAGATCGCGAGCAGATCATGAACCAAGACATCACGACAAAACCTACGGTGCTGGCCGTGGACGATTCTCCAGCGATGCGTCTGATCCTTGACGCCACGCTGGAGGCAGCCGGTTATCAGGTGACGCTGGCCGAGGATGGCCGCGAAGGACTCGCCAAGGCCGTGGCGGCCACCGCGGTGGGAGGGCGTGTGTTCGATCTGGTGTTGACCGATCACAATATGCCGGGCCTGACCGGCCTCGAACTGATCGCGGGCCTGCGTCACCTGGCGCCCTATGCCGAGACACCGATCTTGCTGTTGACCACCGAGGACGGCGAGGACTTCAAGGCGGCAGCGCGCGAGGCCGGCGCCACGGGCTGGCTGTTGAAGCCGCTGGACCCGCAGGTGCTGACCGAGGTGTTGGTCAGCGTCCGTGGCGCGATAGGTTCTTGATTCACGTCAAAATTCTTTTTTTTAAGCAAAGAATTTCACGAAGCGATTGAAGTTTCTGCCCGGTCGTGCCGTTACCCCTCGTAAGCGCCAGCGGTGTGGGGGTGTCCGTGCAGTACAGGATGCTCCCGCCGCGGATGGCACAGTCCGGTGCGGACACCCCGCGCAGGCGAAACAAACAGTTATATAGCCGGAAGATCCAACGGTCATGTCGCTCGATATTACCCAGTTTTACGAGACGTTCTTTGACGAAGCGGACGAGTTGCTTACCGAGATGGAGCGCTTGCTGCTCGGCATCGACGTACAGCATCCGGATCCGGAACAATTGAACGCGATTTTCCGCGCCGCCCACTCGATAAAGGGCGGTGCCGCCACTTTTGGTTTCAGTGTGCTTGCCGAAACCACGCACGTGCTCGAATCCGTGCTGGATCAGGCCCGCACAGGGGAATTAGCGCTGCGCACGGACATGGTCGATGTGTTCCTCGAATCGAAGGACGTGCTGGAAGTGCAACTTCGCGCATATCGCGAATCGGGTGGCACCGTCGAACCCGATCGCACGCTTGGCGTCGCGCTCGGCGAAAAGTTGAAGGCTGTCAGCCAGGCACCCGTGGCGGCGCCGGCACCCGTGGCACCGGCTGCGGCTGCCGCGCCGGTCGCCTCCGCGCCGGTTGCCGCGGCTGTCGCTGCGGGACCTGATCCTTACCAATCGGATGATCCAGCGGCCGCGCCGGCACATGTGATTCGCCAATTGCATGAAATTGCCGGTGTGGACGTGGCTGTTGCGCCGGCCGTGGCGGCAGGCGCGACGTCGGCGCCGGTTGCCGCCGCTGAGGCGCCTGCTGCCGCGCCTGCGGGGGCGGGTGGTGGCGAGCATGGCAATCTGAAAATCCGGCTGATCGATGTCAAGGACGGCGACCAGTCGCTGCTCGTCGATGAGCTGTCGAACTTGGGTACGGTCACTGCCCGGGTTCAAGCTGGCAACGTATTGAGTGTCTGGTTGAAAAGCGATTGCTCGCCGGACGACATCATTGCGGTCTGCTGCTTTGTGATCGATGAAGACCAGATCGAAGTCAGCTATGACCATGGCGGAGCGGCGGCGGCAGCGGCCGCGGCGAACGTCGCACCAAGTGGCGAGGCGCAAGCCGCCGCGGCCGCTGCGGTGGATGCCGCCGTGAGCGCGGAGTCCGCCGAGGTATTCGCTCAGACCGATGTTGCCAATACGGTCGCCGCGGCAACCGGGGCGGTCCCGGCCGTGGCAGCACAGACGGGGGCCGCATTGGCTGCCGCCCCGGCCGCCGCGCCGCCGCAGGCAGGGGCGACCGTGACGCGGAACGCACCAAGCGGTGGCGCGCAAGAGGGCAGTTCGATCCGCGTTGGTGTTGAGAAGGTCGATCACCTGATCAACTTGGTAGGTGAACTGGTAATCACGCAGGCGATGCTGGCGCAGACGGCGTCCAAGTTCGATCCCGTGGTGCATGACCGTCTTTTCAACGGCATGGCGTTATTGGAACGGAATGCCCGTGACCTGCAGGAAGCGGTCATGTCCATCCGGATGATGCCGATGGATTACGTTTTCAGCCGCTTCCCGCGTCTGGTTCGCGATCTCGCATCGAAGCTCGGCAAGAAGGTCGACCTCGTGACGTTTGGTCAGGCCACCGAGTTGGACAAGAGCCTGATCGAACGCATCATCGACCCGCTGACCCACTTGGTCCGTAACAGCCTGGATCATGGGATCGAGACACCGGACGTGCGTCTGGCCGCCGGTAAGGAAGCCGCGGGCGAATTGGTGCTTTCCGCTGAGCACGCGGGCGGCAATATTGTCATCGAGGTATCCGACGACGGCGCCGGACTGAATCGGCAGCGCATTCTCGCGAAAGCGCAGAAGCAGGGGTTGGCGGTCAGCGATGCGATGACCGATGACGAAGTGGCGCAGTTGATTTTCATGCCAGGCTTCTCTACTGCGGAGCAGGTGACGGATATCTCCGGTCGTGGCGTCGGCATGGATGTCGTGAAGCGTAACATCCAGTCGATGGGGGGGCATGTCGAGATTCAGACCCGCCCCGGTAACGGCACAACCACTCGCATCATCCTGCCGTTGACGCTGGCCATCCTGGATGGGATGTCTGTCAAGGTAGGCGGGGAAACGTTTATCGTGCCGCTGAATTCGGTCATGGAATCGATGCAGCCGACGAACGACGAGATCTTCACGATTGCCGGTCAAGGCGAGGATGGTCGTGTGCTGCGCGTGCGTGGCGAATATTTGCCGATCGTCGCGTTGCACAAGGTATTTGAAGTCGAAGATGCGCGGATGGATCCTACCAAGGCGATCGTCGTCATCGTTCAGGCCGAGGGCAAACGCTTCGCGATGATGGTTGACGAATTGCTGGGGCAGCACCAGGTCGTGGTCAAGAATCTCGAGACCAACTACCGCAAGGTCTTTGGTATTTCGGCGGCGACGATTCTGGGCGACGGCAGTGTCGCATTGATTCTGGATGTGCCGGCATTGAACCGTAATGGCCGCGATGAACTGATGAGCTTGCCTGTCAATCATTGAAGGCGGAACGCGACGGCGCTGTTTTTTTCGTCACTCATTCAAGTTTCATGCGGAAAATGCCGCTAACGCTTACGACGTGCCGTTCAGCACACGAGTAGGACAGCGGTCCGGCTGAAGGTCGGGCCGCCTTGTAGAAGTGAATTTTCAATCGGTATGACAGTGCGTCACGAGAAAAGCGTGGCGCAATCCAAGGGAAAGGAAAGGTATATGAGCACCGAACTCGTCCAGTCCAGCCAGCGCGGCGCTGCGCCGCTTGCGGTCATCGAACACCACTTGCAAGGCGACGGTGCCGCGCAAGAATTTCTCGCATTCACGTTGGGGGGGGAGGAATACGGGATCGATATCCTGAAAGTCCAGGAAATTCGCGGATATGAAGTGGTGACCCGTATCGCGAATACGCCAAATTTCATCAAGGGCGTGATCAATCTGCGCGGCGTCATCGTGCCGATCGTCGATATGCGGATCAAGTTTGATCTGGGTACCGTCGAATACGATCACCAGACCGTCGTGATTATCCTGAACGTCGCGCAGCGCGTGGTCGGCATGGTCGTCGACGGTGTGTCGGACGTGTTGACGCTGACGAAGGCTCAGATCAAGCCGGCGCCGGAATTTGGTTCGGTATTGAACACCGAGTATCTGACGGGCCTGGGCACGATCGACGATCGACTGTTGATTCTGATGGACATCGAACGTTTGATGACCAGTGATGAAATGGCGCTGATGGACCACGTCGCGGCGTGATCGAACGTCGGGTCGCCTGAAAGGCAACGGAAAAGCCTCTCTGTTCGAGGCTTTGTCCATCGGCCCCGGCGTTAAGCTGTGACCATGACATTGCATGCGATGCCTCGCGTTTTCGCGCAAGGCAGTGAGTGATTTGCAGGACCGGAACCGGAGCACGGGCCAGAAATGAACAAGTTGACGATCCGGGCCACCTTGCAGGCGGTGGTGGGTATTTTCGTGTTGATGCTGGTTTGCGGCAGCGCCGTGGGCTTTTTGGCATTACGCTCGGCAACGAGCGCGATCGAGGCGATGGCGCGGGATGCGTCGCAGGCTGCGCAGCAGATGGGTAGCGCGGGAAGCGCGTTGCAAGCATCCAGCGATGCGGCATTGCAGACGGCGCATGCCCGCCTTGTCATGCTGGATGTGGCGATTGTCGTTGCGTTGATCGCGGCGGTCGCTTTCGGCCTGATCACGCTGTGGCTGATGCGGCGTCAGGTGATCGCGCCCCTGGATACGGCCACCGGCTTGTTCCATCGGATTGCCGCGGGTGACCTGTCGCAACGCGTCGAGAACGCGTATGGTCAGGGATCGCAGAACGAGATGGGTCGCGTGTTCGAAGCGATCGACGCCATGCAACACGGTCTCTCGTCTACCCTGCGCACGGTGAAGTCGAGTGCAAACAGTATCGAAGTGGGCGCTCGGGAAATCGCCGCCGGTAATACCGACCTGTCGTCGCGTACCGAGCAACAGGCGGCGTCCCTGCAGCAGACCGCTTCAAGCATGGATCACCTGACCTCGACGGTGCGTCAGAACACCGACAATGCCCGCCAGGCAAGTCAGCTGGCGGCCAATGCTTCCGAGATTGCTTCGCGTGGTGGTGAGGTGGTCGGCGAGGTGGTCGTGACGATGCAAGGTATCACCGCCAGTTCCGACAAGGTGGTGGACATCATCGGCGTCATTGAAGGCATTGCGTTCCAGACAAATATCCTGGCGCTGAACGCGGCGGTGGAAGCGGCGCGCGCCGGGGAGCAAGGGCGTGGATTCGCCGTGGTGGCGGGCGAGGTGCGCAGCCTGGCGCAGCGCAGCGCGGCGGCCGCGAAGGAAATCAAGTCGCTCATTGGCGACTCCGCCGAAAAAGTACACAGCGGTTCGACGCTTGTGGCGCGCGCCGGCGAGACGATGAATGAAATCGTGCAGGCCGTGCGTCGCGTGACCGACATCATGGGCGAGATCAGTGCCGCGTCCGAGGAGCAGCGCGGTGGCATCGAGCAGGTGAATCAGGCGGTGACGCAGATGGACGGCGTCACGCAGCAAAATGCAGCGCTGGTGGAGCAGGCCGCAGCCGCGGCCGCCTCGCTGGAGGAGCAGACGCGGCAGTTGAATTCGGCGCTCGGCCATTATCGATTGGATAGTGCCGCGATGCATCCGGGCGTATCGCGACCGTTGCCCGCCGCAGCAACCTCCGCTCCGCGGAAATCTTCGGCGCCAAAGCCGCGTTCGACGGCAGCGGCGGGCGTCAAGTCCGCAATGTCGGCAAAACCAAAGATCAAGGCGCGCGTCGCCGGTCGTATCACACGGCAAGCGGGTAGCTCGGCGGGCAGTGCGGAAACCGCGGCACGGACTGCGGTCACGGCCGCCGCTACCTCGGTGACGGCGTCGACGCCAGTTTCGTCGACAAAGCCGGCGAGCGCCGCGAAAGCAACGCGCCCGCCGTTGCCAAGCAGCGATGTCCCGGCAAGCGAGCAGGCGCCAATTGGCACCGCCAGTCGTGCGTTCAAGCCGACGGCCGCTGAAGGTGAGTGGGAGTCGTTCTGATTTGAACGAGTAGTACTTGGCAACGGGGACCGGTTTAGAACATCGACGGGATCATCCACGCGGGCTGACCAGCGTGATCGGTCCCGCATCGGGCACCGGCGCATGCGCGAAGGGCGGGGGCTGAAGCGAGGCGCGTGATGCGATGAGCAGGCCGATGGCCGCTCAAAAATGTGTTCGGGTGGCGGTGAAGGTGCAAGCGCACCGTAGCGTGCCGCCAGTCCGAACCGATTTAACGGTTGTCTTGAAATGATGCGTTGACATGACTGCGTTCCGCACTCGGCCCAGCTTGAATTCCCTCTCGTCCCGCACGAATGCACAGCCGTCCGGTGCGACTGGCGGTGGCAACCAGAACGGCGCCTTCGCCGTGACCGGCATCTCCAGCAGCGACCTGGAAGCGGCGCGTGACTTTCCGTTCACCGCCGAGGACTTCAGTCGCATTCGTGCGCTGATCTATCGTGAAGCCGGTATCTCGTTATCCGACCAGAAGCGCGACATGGTGTACAACCGTCTCGCGCGTCGTCTCCGGGCGCTCGGTATCCGCTCGTTCTCGGACTATCTTGACGGACTCGAACGCAGTCGTGACCCACAGGAGTGGGAAGCGTTTACGAACGCGCTGACGACGAATCTGACGGCCTTCTTCCGGGAAGGTCATCATTTCCCCATCCTCTCCGAATTCGCCGCCAAGCATACGTCGCCGTTGAACGTATGGTGTTGTGCCGCATCCACTGGCGAGGAGCCGTATTCGATCGCGATGACGCTGGCGGAGGCAGGAGGACGTCAGACCCAGGCAAAGGTACTGTCGACCGATATCGACACACAGGCACTGGCCACCGCCTCCGCCGGAATCTATACGGCGGATCAGGTCAAAGGCCTGCCGACAGGCCGCCTGCAACGATTCTTCTTGCGCGGCACCGGTTCGCGCGAAGGCCGCGTGCGCGTCAACGATGCCTTGCGTTCGATGATCACGTTCGAACAGTGCAACCTGATTGCGCCACCGTGGCAGCAGGTTCAGCGCCAAGCGCCGTTCGACGTCATCTTCTGCCGCAACGTGATGATCTACTTCGACAAGCCAACGCAAGCACGCATTCTCGAGACGTTTGCACCGCTGATCAAGCCGGGTGGTTTGTTGTTCGCGGGACACTCGGAAAACTTCTCGTATATGACATCGGCGTTCCGCTTGAAGGGGCAGACCGTCTACGAGCGCACGCAAGAACCGGCGTCGACCTCGAATTTGTTGGCGGCCGGCGAAAGCCGCGCCGCGGCGCTCGCCGGTAGTCGCAGATGAGTGCCCTGCCGCAGGCCAATCATTTTTACCAGGACATGGATTTCGGCAAGCCCGGCGTCAAGCTGTTGATGAACGAATATTTTGTCACCAGCGATGACATGGTGCTCACCACGGTGCTGGGTTCCTGCGTTTCCGCCTGTATCCGTGATCCGTATTCGGGCCTGGGCGGCATGAACCATTTCATGTTGCCGGACGGTGGAGGCGATCCGTCCCGTGCGTCGTCTGATGCCATGCGCTATGGCTCGTTCGCGATGGAAGTGTTGATCAACGAGCTCATCAAGCGCGGCGCACGACGTGCCTCTCTCGAAGCCAAGGTATTCGGGGGCGCGGCCGTGTTGAAGCGCATGCACACGCTGAACATCGGAGATGACAATTCGCGATTCGTCCGTCGCTATCTGGCGCTGGAAGGGATTCGTATCGTTGCCGAAGACTTGCAGGGGGAACACCCGCGCAAAGTCGCCTTCATGCCAAGCAGCGGCAAGGCGATGGTACGCAAGCTCCCGCTGGACGTCCGCGTCACCGATCCTGTTAGCCATACGGCCGAGATCGAGCTCGCCCAACGCGAGCGTGCGATGTCCGAGGAAATGGGGGCAATGCGGGATCGGCATGCACGCCGTTCACCGGATACGATCCAGGTCTTTGCGAGCGCGGCGCGCGCGGCTGCTCGTCCGGCAACGTCTCTCCCACCCACGGCGGCGGTGACCGGTGCCAGCAAGCCGGCGGCAGCAACTGGCGCCGCCGCACCCGCGTCCGGTGCCGCCGCGGCTGCATCGAAGTCGCGCGTCGAGCTTTTCATCCGTCGTCCGGCGACGGCGCCCGCGGGCGGTGCGACGCCGCCGCAGCCGTTAACAAAAACCATTATTGAGACGATGTGATGTCTACCCCGAAGATTCGTGTCCTTTGCATTGATGACTCCGCGTTGGTACGCAGCCTGATGACCGAGATCATCTCCAACCAGCCTGACATGATGGTCTGCGCGACAGCGCCGGATCCGTTGGTCGCACGGGAACTGATCAAACAGCACAATCCGGATGTATTGACGCTTGACGTGGAAATGCCCCGCATGGACGGGCTGGATTTTCTCGAGCGATTGATGCGCCTGCGTCCGACGCCGGTGGTCATGGTGTCTTCGCTGACCGAGCGTGGTTCTGAAATCACGATGCGCGCTCTGGAATTGGGTGCGGTGGACTTCGTTTCCAAGCCGAAAGTCGGCATTCGCGACGGATTGCTGGATTACAGCGACATGATCGCTGACAAGATCCGCGCCGCAGCACGCGCGAAGGTGCGTCCGTTGACGGCGCGACCGGCCGCGGCGACCAATGGCGCGGCCGCCGCCAGCAGTGCCGCGCCGACGATCTCGCCTTTGCGCAACATGCTGGTGTCGACGGAAAAATTGATTGCGATCGGCGCATCCACCGGCGGTACCGAAGCAATCAAGGAAGTATTGTTGACGCTGCCGTCGGATGCACCCGCCGTATTGATCACGCAGCACATGCCGGCGGGCTTCACGAAGTCGTTCGCGAAGCGGCTCGACTCGCTTTGCCGGATTTCCGTCAAGGAAGCCGAGCATGGAGAACGGCTGCTTCCCGGGCATGCGTATATCGCACCTGGCGACTTCCACTTGTCGCTGGCACGCAGCGGTGCGAACTATGTTGCGACGTTAAGCGATGCGGCACCGGTTAATCGCCATCGTCCATCGGTCGACGTGCTATTTAATTCGGTCGCGGAATTTGCCGGCAAGAACGCCATCGGCGTATTGCTGACAGGAATGGGCAAGGATGGCGCGGTTGGCATGGGGGCGATGCGTCGCGCCGGTGCCTATACTTTTGCGCAGGACGAAGCGAGTTGCGTCGTGTACGGTATGCCCCGTGAGGCGGTGTTGATCGGCGCGGCCTGTGAGTCAGTGTCATTGCAGCAGATGACGCATCACGTCATGCAGAAGTTGCTGTCGATGGGTGAGCGCGCACATCGCGTATAGTACGCGGTTGAGTGCAATTTGCTCTCAAGATCACGTGGATTACTGCCGATATCCAATGAAACGGCGCGAGACGGGTGAGTCCAGGCGGTTTGGATTACACATTCGACGTCGCACCCGCCGGCCGGCAGGATAGGGCGCACACTAATTTGAGATTAAGTACAGGTTTTTAGAGGCGCAAACGATGGATACTTCGATAAAAATTCTTGTGGTGGACGATTTTCCGACGATCCGTCGCATCGTGCGGAACCTCCTCAAGGAATTGGGCTACAGCAACGTCGATGAAGCGGAAGACGGTGCGATGGGCCTCGCCAAACTGAAGGCAGGCTCGTACGAATTCGTCATTTCCGACTGGAACATGCCGAATATGGACGGCCTGCAGATGTTGACGGCGATCCGCGCCGATCCGGCACTCGCACATTTGCCGGTGTTGATGGTCACCGCGGAAGCGAAAAAGGAAAATATCATTGCCGCGGCGCAGGCCGGGGCGAGTGGCTATGTGGTGAAGCCGTTCACCGCTGCGATTCTCGACGAAAAGATCTCGAAGATCCGCGAGAAGATGGCGAAGGCTGGGGCGTGAGATGACTAAGCGCGAGGATGCGGTCGTGGATATCGATGACGAACTGTTCGGGGCGCCGCCCGTAAAGGGCGATGTAAAAACCGAAATGCAAGCGGAGCCGCCAGCAAGCGTTGCCGCCCAGCCTGCGGCTACGGCCGCGCCCGCGGTGTCCGCGGCGGCGGGCCATGATGCGGGCACGGGCGTCGACTCGGCGGATCCCGCCGAACGGATGACGGCTCGTATCGGGCAACTGATGCGGATGCTGCGCGACAGCATGCGTGAACTGGGGCTGGACAAGCAAGTCGAACAGGCTGCGGAAGTCATTCCCGACGCGCGTGATCGCTTGACGTACATCGCGGCGATGACGGAGCAAGCCGCCGAGCGTGCGTTGAACGCGACGGATGTCGCCATGCCTCTGGCAGACAAGTTGAACAAGGAAGCCAACGCATTGGATGGTCGCTGGCAGAAATGGTACGACGCGCCGCAAGATATCGATGCCTCGCGCGCGCTGGTCACGGAAACCCGCACATTCCTGCAGACCACGTCCTCGCAGTCGGCGACGATCAATGCGCAATTGCTTGAAATCATGATGGCCCAGGATTTCCAGGATCTGACCGGCCAGGTGATCAAGAAAGTGATGGATGTGGTGCACCACATCGAACAGCAATTGCTGGGCGTGTTGTTGGAAAACATCTCGCCGGAACGTCGCGCCGAGTTGATCAAGATCGTGAGCGGCGTCAAGACCGAAGACAAGGAGCCGTCGTTGTTGAACGGTCCACAGATCAACACGGAAGGACGTACCGATATCGTTACCGACCAAGGCCAGGTAGACGATCTACTGACCGAACTCGGTTTCTGATCAATCGCGTCGAACCGGCTCTGCTGGTTCCACGTGGTTTTTTTGCTTTGCGATTCATCTCGTCTCAACGTCGATGCGCCATCGGTTCGGCCATCGCAAGAGGCGATTGAATGACAACACCGGTTCTCACTCCAACGGCGCACGGCCCGATCTCGGGAAATGCGCCGTCTTTTTTTGTCTGATCGTTGGATGGTGGTTGCGTCCCGCCCCTGATAATGCCAGCAGTCGGAAGCCTCGCCCATCAAGGCACATCGGGTTGCCGACATGTTTGAGTCGATCAGACGGCACAGGACGAGACGGAGACAGCGTGGCCATCGGGGCTGCCTTCCGTCCGCTACGGAGCGCGCGTGGCAGAAGACAGCGATCTCGAAAAAACCGAATCAGCCTCGCCCCGACGGCTGGAGCAGGCCAGGGAGGACGGACAGGTTGCGCGTTCGCGTGAGTTGTCGACGTTTGCGCTACTGGCCGTTGGGTTCGGCGGAGTCTACATGACGGGTGGCTCGATGCTTGGCCAGTTCCAGAGACTGTTCAAGCATGCGTTCATTTTCGATCGCGCTGCAAGCCAGGACCCCATGCAGATGTTGCATCGGATCAGTGACGCGGTATTGCTGGCCGCGCAGGCAATCGGGCCGATCTTGCTCGCCATGACGGTTGTTGCGCTGATGTCGCCGATGGCCTTGGGCGGATGGCTGCTGACGACAAAGCCGTTGGCGCCGAATTTTGGCCGCTTGAATCCTATTTCCGGCCTGGGCAAGATGTTCTCGACGCACGCGTTGGCGCAGCTCGGCATGGGCATTGCCAAATGCGTGTTGGTCGGCACGGTGGCCACGATGGTCGCCTTCCATTACAAAGCGGATGTCATCGGGCTGCTGGGTGAACCGGTTCGTGCGGCCTTACCGCACGCGGCGCAAATGGTGGGCGTGGTTTGCGCGGCCACGGTCGGCTCGATGCTGCTGCTGGTGCTCGCCGATGTTCCGTATCAGCTCTGGTCGCATGCGAAGAAGTTGCGAATGACGAAGGAGGAGGTCAAGCGCGAATTCAAGGAAAACGAGGGCGACCCCCACATCAAGGCGAAGATACGAGAGCAACAACGCGCGATGGCCCGCCGCCGCATGATGTCGCAGGTCCCCACGGCCGACGTGATCATCACGAACCCAACCCACTTCGCCGTGGCGTTGCGCTACAGCGACGCCGGCATGCGCGCGCCACGCGTCGTCGCCAAAGGGGCCGACCTCGTTGCCGAGCGTATCAAGGAAATTGCCAGGGAAAATGGCGTCCCGGTCCTCGAGGCGCCACCTTTGGCGCGTTCTCTGTACAAGCATGTGCAGTTGAATCGCGAGATTCCGGCGGCGCTGTATGGGGCCGTGGCGGAGGTGCTGGCCTGGGTGTTCCAGTTGCGGCGCTGGCATGCGGAAGGGGGGCAGTATCCCGATCAACCCGACGCGGTGGTGGTGCCTGAGGAAATGGCCGTCAGCGCGGAGTCGTTGTCTGGAAGCGACGGCAATCTCGACGATGCGAGCCTCGATGCCGCCACGCAAGCTGGCAACCGCACCGCCGCGGGTGCCGGGGTGGGCCGGACGGGACGGAATGCCGGAGGAATGGGTGACGCCGCCGCTGGCGTCAGTGATGTCGATCCGGCGAGTATTCGCGAAGCTGGCGCGGCAGGCGGTGGTTCTCGTGGCGCGTCTGCCCGTGATCCGCAGAAGTAAGGGCATTTCAGCCACCTTATCGTTCGATCGCTGCTAGCGCGCTGCCGTAATAATGCATTCCGTCGGAGTGCGTCTTTAACGCCGCGGTCGAACGCGGTACCCCGCGATTGTCGCGGAACGCGCCCTCCTGAGCGTCTCAGCGGAGAACCCCCAGTGCGCCATTCCAGCCTACGCGATGCCGAACAGACGCCACACGGCGCCCGGCGCCCGCGCGCGCACGCCCGCTGTGCTGAACAGATGCCGGTCGTGGCCCGGAGCGCCGCATGAATCGCCTCACTGCGATGCTGGGCATTCCCGCGGGTGGCGCCGGCAGCAATCTGCGGGCGCTGTCCGGCCCGATCCTGATCATCATGATCCTGGGGATGATGATCCTGCCGCTGCCGGCGTTCATCCTCGACCTGCTGTTCACGTTCAACATCGCGTTGGCCGTGATGGTGCTGCTGGTCAGTCTCTACACGCAGAAACCGCTCGATTTCGCGGCGTTCCCGAGCGTGCTGCTGTTCTCCACATTGTTGCGACTGTCGCTGAACGTCGCTTCCACGCGGATCGTGCTGATGGAAGGCCATACCGGCCCGGATGCCGCAGGCAAGGTGGTCGAGGCGTTTGGCCACTTCCTCGTGGGCGGCAATTACGCGGTGGGGATCATCGTGTTCGCTATCCTTGTCATCATCAACTTCATGGTGATCACGAAAGGCGCGGGCCGGATCGCCGAAGTGTCTGCGCGGTTCACGTTGGACGCGATGCCGGGTAAGCAGATGGCGATCGATGCCGATCTGAACGCGGGTTTGATCAACGAGACCGACGCGCGTAAGCGCCGTGTCGCCGTGGCGCAGGAAGCCGAGTTCTACGGTTCGATGGACGGTGCATCGAAATTCGTCCGCGGCGACGCGGTGGCCGGGCTCCTGATCATGGCGATCAATATCGTCGGTGGCTTGATCATCGGCGTGGCCCAGCACAATATGGCCATTGGCGACGCCGCAACGAACTACACGCTGTTGACGATCGGTGACGGCTTGGTCGGCCAGATCCCGGCGTTGGTGATTTCGACGGCGGCTGGCGTCATCGTCTCCCGCGTGGCGACCGAGGAAGATGTCGGCACGCAAATCACCGGTCAGTTGTTCACCAACCCGAAAGTGCTGTCGATCACTGGCGGTATTCTTGCCGGGATGGGCTTGATTCCAGGCATGCCGCACCTCGCTTTCGGCCTGCTAGGTGGTGGATTGTTTTTCATGGCGCGCAAGATGCGCCAACTTGCCGAGCGCCGCGCCGCGGAAGCTGCCGCACCGAAGCCGGTTATAGAAAATGCGGTCAATGCCGAAAATACGGAAGCCAGCTGGGACGATGTGCAACTGGTCGATCCGCTCGGTCTTGAAATCGGCTATCGGATGATCCCGCTGGTGGACGCTGCCCAGGAAGGTGAATTGCTGAAGCGGATCAAGGGCATTCGCAAAAAATTCGCCCAGGAAATAGGGTTTCTGGCACCGGTGGTGCATATCCGGGACAATCTGGAATTGCGGCCGAATGCCTACCGGATCACGTTGAACGGCGTCGAGGTGGGAACCGGCGACGCATTTCCCGGCCAGTGGCTGGCGATCAACCCGGGCCAGGTCAGCGGGCCGTTGCAGGGTGCGCCCACGCGCGATCCCGCGTTCGGCTTGCCGGCGGTGTGGATCGATATCGGCATGCGCGAGCAGGCCCAATTGCTGGGGTATACGGTGGTGGATGCCGGTACGGTCGTGGCAACGCATTTGAATCACCTGATTACGTCGCATGCATCGGAATTGCTGAGCCGTCAGGAAGTACAGCAATTGCTGGATCGGATTTCACGCGACGCGCCGAAGCTGGTCGAAGACCTGGTGCCAAAGGTGATCACGCTGACGACGTTGCAGAAGGTCTTGCAAGGGCTGCTGGACGAAGGCGTGCCGATTCGCGATATGCGTACTATTCTGGATGTAGTGGCCGAGCACGCGCCGAAGGTCAGCGACCCGTACGAATTGACCGCGATGGTACGTTTGGCCCTGGGGCGCGCGATCACCCAGCAAGTTGCGCCGGGCAATGGCGAAATGTACGTGATCGGGCTCGAGCCGGGATTGGAGCGTATCCTGTCCCAGGCGTTGTCGAATGGCAACGGTGGCGGCCTGGAGCCGGGGCTGGCGAATACACTGCTGCAGCAAACGCAGGATGCGTTGTTGCAGCAGCAGAATCAAGGTTTCCCTCCGGTGATGCTGGTGCAGCACGGATTGCGATCCTTGCTTGCCCGTTTCCTGCGCCGTAGCATGCCGCAATTGAAGGTCCTGAGCTATGCGGAAGTACCGGATAGCCGTACGATCCGCGTGACGACCACGATCGGAGGTCAGGTTTGAAAGTCCGTAAATTCTTCGCTCCCTCGTCGCGTGAGGCCCTGAAATTGGTACGCGCCGAACTCGGCGCCGACGCGGTGGTGTTATCGAATCGCGTGGTGGACGGTGGCGTGGAACTGGTCGCCTTGACGGAAGACACCCTGAGCGGGATCGTCGAGGCGCCGACGGCGCCTTCCGCCGCGCCGGTGAGTCCGTCCGAGACGCCGGTGCGCATTGAACCCTCGCTGCGCGGCGCGTCAGGGCTGCCGATCGAGGCTGATCCGTTCGACGATGTCGAACCCTTCGAGGGCTATGGTCCGTCCGCATTCGGCACGGCGCCGCACGCACCGTTCCAAGGTAATGCGTTTGCTTCACGTGGCGGGGTGTCTGGTGCGTTGCCTTCCCCCGAATCAGGGCGTGGATCGGCCGGGCAACCCGGTATGGCGGCCGCCAGCCTGTTGCAGCAGGCCCGTCCGGCGGGGGCGAGTGAAGGTTTGCCAGGTGGTTTCGCGCGCCGTGCGTTCCCCACGCTCCAACCCACTTTCGAGGGCCCGTCGCATAGTCAGCAGGGGCGTCGTTTTACACCGCGCGACGAAGCGCCGATGGCCGAGCGCAGCGACCGCGATCGTCGACTGGCGCGTCCGGTCGAGACACGGGAAGACGCACGGCAAGTGTCGGTGCAGGAAGGGCCGCGCGCCCCCGCGCCATATCGTCCCGCCCCGGTGCTGCATAGCCCGTTGATGCATCCGGACAATACGAATGGCCGTGATCGCACGCGTGCATTGCCAGGCGTGCTGGCCGCGAAGGCGGTGGGTGATGATGGTGCATCGGCGCTGGCGTATGTGCACCGCGCGACCCAGACTGCGTATCTTCAGCAACGTCGCGCACGCGCGGAGGCGGAAGCCGCCGCGGGGTTGTCGAACGATGTTTCGGAAGGGCCGGGACAACCGGGGGCCGAACGGATGGCTGACGCCGGCTGGACCGGCGAAGCGAGGTCACCCAGGCAACCCGGGCACAATGTCACCACGGAAGCCGACGTTGGCCGGCCGGATCGCACGGCATCTGCTGGGGCCGATGCGTGGTCGTCCGATCCGTCGCCGGTGAACGGCGCGCTGTTGGATGGCCGTGAGGATGACATCAGGCGTGATGTCGCCTACGGCGATGCTAGCGATGGACAGGATGCCGCCGCGCACTACGGGCATGACGCCTACGCGAATTTTGAGACGAACGAGTACGGTGGTCGTGAACACTCCGCGCACGACGAGGCGGCTTATTATGACGGGCATGTCTCGCACGCAGACGCGGCGCAACCCGATGGGACGCACATGACGCAGGATGATCCGGCACCCGTCGTGCCGTTTGCCCGCGCAGCCGAACGCGGACGGCACTTGTCTGGTGTGGCTGGCTTGGCGCGACCGGAGCGGGATGGCGAGGAATCCATGCAGGCTAATGTGCTCGGCCTGTCACGTGCCGAACGGGATGACAGCAGTGTCGTCCTTCCGACGGCAATCCGGCCGGCACGCGATGCGGCTGGCCTGAGCCATGGCGACGCGGCGGCGACGCCGATGACGGCCAGCGAGGCCATGGCGCGAGGACTCGGTAACCCGGGGGAGGTGGTGGTGCGTCCGGCGAGCATGCCGCGGGAAGAGCAAGATCGCACGCCGCTGCCGGAATCCGCGTTGATGGAGCGTGATACACCACCGGGGGGCCTTCGCGTGGGTGCGTCGAACGAAGACGTCGCCAGGCAAGTGGCAAGCGCGATGCGCGATGATGTCGATGTCGATACCGCACCTGCCGCGGACCGGGCGGGGACGACGATATCGGCCACGTCGACGCCGGTGACATCACGGGGAGCGTCGCCGATGATGGCGGCACGCGAATACGGCGCGACGCGTTACGCGGCGCACACACGTGTCAAGGCGTCTTTTGCCACGTTCCCCCATACGAACCCGGCGATCGGTAACCCGATAGGCGGCCTTCGTGCGACGCCGTCGTTGCCGGCATTGGCATCGCATTTGCCGGATAACGCCGATTTGCCGGCGTCCTTTGCAACGGCACCGCAATCGCGTGATATCAGCGATGCGGCGACCGCATCGGCTGCGGATGCCGTGCCTGCCGCGGCGCCGGCTTTGCAAGCGGGCGTTGCCACGGACGATACCGCACCTGCCACCGCGTCGGCGGCGACAGGAACATTTCTGAACGACGCATTCGGCGTAGACGTGGAGGAGGCGCGTGACAGCGCGGCCGATGCGTCATCGTCGATCCCTGCCGATACGACGCCAGCGTCGGCATCCGCGCCTGCGATCACGGCGTCCATGACGAATGACCCGAGTCCGCGCAGCGCAACTGCCGTGCTGGAGGAAATGCGTAATCTGTGTGGCGCATTGGGCTTGCAACTCGAGGCGATCGATCAAAGCGAGCGGATTCGCCGGGACCCGGTGCGCAACGGCGTCACGCAAATGATGCTGGCCTGCGGGTTCTCGGCACAGCTCGTGCGGCTGATGTTGGACAAACTGCCGGCCGTCCACACGCCGGAAGAAGGGCTGGCATGGGTCAAGGCGACATTCGAGCGTAACCTGCCGGTGCTGGACAACGAAGACGCGTTGATGGAGCGTGGTGGCGTGTTCGCGCTGATGGGCCCGACCGGTGTAGGCAAGACGACCACCACGGCGAAGTTGGCCGCGCGTGCGGTCATGCGCCATGGCGCGGACCGCGTGGCCTTGCTCACGACGGACTCCTATCGTATCGGTGCGCACGAACAGTTGCGGATCTACGGCCGCATCCTCGGTGTGGCGGTGCATGCGGTGAAGGATGCATCGGATCTGAGCCTGGTGCTGTCGGAACTGCGGAACAAGCATATGGTGCTGATCGATACGATCGGCATGAGTCAGCGTGACCGGGCCGTATCGGAACAGGTCGCGATGCTGCGGGGCGCGCAAATGCCGGTCAAGCGCCTGCTGCTCCTGAACGCGACGAGCCACGGCGACACGTTGAACGAGGTGGTTCGTGCTTACGGTTCCGCGATCAATGCGGCGGCAGGCGGTAATGCGGGGGAAGCGGACGGTGGCTTGAGTGGCTGCATCATCACGAAGGTGGACGAATCCAACGGGATCGGCGCGGCGCTGGACACGGTCATGCGTCACCGCTTGCCTGTGCATTACGTGTCCAACGGACAAAAGGTGCCGGAGGATCTACGAGTGGCACGCCGTGGCTATTTGATCGACAATGCTTTCAGCGATCCGCATCGTACATCACCATTCCAGCCGGATGCGGAGGCATTGGAAATGTTGTTTGCTGGTGAGAATAACCGTGCGGCACGGTCGACCTCGACTCAGGGAATCGTCGATGGTCCGCGTTCGCCCGGCCAGCCGTCGCCCGCCGAGGCACACTACGGAAGTTCGCATGGATAAGTTCGTTATCGACCAGGCCGAAGGGCTACGCCGTCTGGTGGCGGGCCGTCCGCTGCGCATCGTGACCGTTCTCGGCGCGGCGCAGGGCGCGGGCGCGACGACGGCCGCCCGCAATCTGGCTGCATCCTTGCGCTTTCATGGCAAGCGTGCATTGGTGATCGATGAACAGGCGCGCGTCGGTCAATATCCCGTCACGCTCGCTGATGTCGTCGAGCAGCGGTTCAGATTGGATGATGTATTGTCACCGTTCGATGACGAAACGCAACGTGGGGTGCCGACGCTTGGGTCCCCGGTTGACGCGGAGGGCCATTCCGTCGGATTGCGCCATTGGCGCGGCGATGAACAGGCCGCGGCGATGAATGGCGCGCTCGATATCGTGTTGGTGGATGCACGCGTTGATGAAACCGGTACGCTGACCCCTCTGGCGGCGCAGGCGCACGACGTTCTGATCGTTGTCGACGCTTATCCAGCGGCCATGCCGGGTACGTATGGATTAATCAAGCGGTTGCATTTCGCACAAGGTATCCAGCAATTCCGGCTGTTGTTCAATCGGGTGGCAAAACCACTCGATGCGCAAAACGCTTACCAGAACCTATCGGGTGTTGCCAGGCGGTATCTGGCGATCTCCCTGTCACCCGCAGGCGTCATCTCGCGTGATGCGGACCGATTGGGGCGTGCCGATGCATTGGGCGGTTGCGTTGTAACGGCGTATCCAACCGCGCCGGCGGCGATCGACTATCGCCGCGTGGGTGCGGAAATCGTTCATTGGCCGTGGCGGCCGTTGGCGTCGAGCGGTGCAGTTCCGGCTGACGGCGGCGCATCCGCCGTGGCGACTGATGAGCAGGGTAGCGGGAATGGGCGGCAGCAACAGGCCCAGGCAAGCGCGGGTGCGGTGGACGGCATGCATGCCCCCGTGCGCGGTGCGCAGCAAGATGACGGCATGACGGGTCGGCAGCAGGATTACGGGAATGGTCCGCAGGCAATGGCCGCGGCGACGCAACGGCACGCGGTGCCTGCGCATATTGCGTGACGAAGGAGTCGCGGATGTACACTGCCCAAGGCAAATTAACGCAAAACGAGCAGTCGATGCACGATACGGCGTTACGCTACGCGCCGCTGGTGCGAAGGATCGCACTGCATATCGTTGCCAAGCTGCCATCGAGCGTCGATCTGGACGATCTGATTCAGGCCGGCATGATCGGCTTGCTCGACGCCGCCAACCGCTACAAGGGCGAACTCGGGGCGCAATTCGAGACCTACGCGAGCCAACGTATTCGCGGCGCGATCCTGGATCAGTTGCGCGAGAACGATTGGTTGCCGCGTAGCCTGCGCCGCTCGTCGCGACAAGTGGAGCGTGCGGTGCATGAGGTCGAGCAGCGCGTGGGCCGGTCGGCGACCGAGTCCGAGGTGGCCGAACATTTGCAGCTGCCGCTAGGCGAATACCAGTCCATGCTGCAGGACCTGCACGGTAGCCAGCTGTTTTATTACGAGGATTTCGAGCGCGAAGGCGGTGACGAATCGTTTCTCGATCGTCACTGCGTGGACAAGACCGATCCGCTGGCAAGCTTGATGGACGGCGCGTTCCGTGAATCCCTGATCGAGGCGATCGAACGCTTACCCGAACGGGAAAGGCTGTTACTCAGCTTGTACTATGAGCAAGGCTTGAATTTGCGTGAAATCGGCGCGGTGATGGAAGTCAGTGAATCGCGCGTCTGCCAGTTGCATAGCCAGGCCGTGGGCCGGCTGCGCGCGAAAATGCGGGATTTCGCGCCGGTGACGTCATAGGGCGAAAGTGAGCGTGCGCGCATGCGCGCACGTACGGCATGGCTGGTCTCAGTGCCGCTCCGCCAATAACGCCAGCAATGCGAACGTGGCCAGCCAGTGTTCGCCCATATAATCGCCTTCGACTTGCGCCAACGCCTGCGTCAGGTGCACGTTCGCCGTCTCGGCCAACAGCGCACGGCGCGTGTCCGAGCCGGGTAGCCCTTGCGCGATCTGCCGTAAGCACCATGCACGGCTGAGATTCAAGCCATCCAGATGCGCCAGCTTGCCATCGCTGCGATCGGTTACCGTTGCCGGCACGAACATCGCCGCCGGTTGGCGTTGCCGTACATTGGGCAGGAATGCGTCGAACCACGACACGAACGCGTCCGCGGGCAAGATGCGCCGCATCAATTCCGCTTCCATCCAGCCGGGTGACAGGAATTCGTCGCCGGCAGGCTCCCATCCCTGGTATCCACGGTCCTCACCGTACCAACGCACGGCAGTATCTTTCAATAGCGCCGCGAACGGCGCATTGGCGGTGTCCCGTGCATAGTCGAGCGCCAACGCGAGTGCAAACGCGGTGTTGAAGTGCGTGCCCACGCGTAATGGATAGGTGCATTTCGGCAGGAACGCGGTGAAGCGGGCCACCAGCAGATCGGCCAGCGGTTGCAATGCGTCGCGCCAACGGATCGCGTCGGCGTCAGCGGTTCCGCTCATCCGATGCAATTGGCCGTGCAAGGCCAGCAACCATGCCCAGCCATACGGTCGCTCATACCCTTGCGCCGTTGGCCGTTCGAAATAACGTACCTCGCCGGCTACGCGAGCCGGCGTCAGATGCGTGTCAAACGTCGCGAGGATTTCATGACGTTGCGGCAGCGTTGGGAACCGGTCGAGCAGCGTCGCCAACATCCAATAACCATGCACACACGAGTGCCAGTCGTAACTGCCATAAAACACCGGATGGAGCTGGCGCGGCGAGACGGCGTCGTCGTCATTGACCAGGACATGCAGCAGGCTATTGGGATATTCGCGTGTCACATGGCGCAGCGCGATGGAGGAGAATTGGGAGGCGACGTCGGCAGTTAGCATCTCGGCACGAGGGCGCACACGGCGCGGTGGTTCGTCAGAGGCCTACTATACCGCCGAGTGCCCCGGGCGATAAGCGGTCACACATCAGCCGTTGGAACCACGGCGCTGTGCGCGGGCAATCCCGACGCGTTCGGCAGCACCGCTGGCGCGCTGATCAGCTCGGCATCTGAATCAGTTCCTGGGTGGTGACGAGCAACCCGTCAGCGATTTTCTCGGCGTCGATGCGCAGCGTGCCATTAGCGATGGCGGACCGTAACTCGTCCACGCGTGGCATGTCGATATCATTGCTCGGGTCGCTGGCGGCGGCCAACAACGCTGCCGTCATTGGCGAGAAAGATACACTGCCGCTAGCCGCGGCGGTGCTGGCCAGTACGGTAGGGCTCGGCGGGGGCGCCGCCGCCAAGTTGGCCTGCCCGCCCACAGTCGGCTTTTGCAAGGCCGCGGGCGTTTGGCCCGCCGAGGATGGATTGAGTTTCACAGCAGTTCCCCAAGGGACGTTTCCTGCTGTAACGGCCTACCTGAGGCGAACTTTAGTAATTTCCGGGGGATTTAAGCAACACGCCGTTAATTGAGCAGACATTTTGTAATTTAACGATTGACGAACGCCTGATTGATTGCGCAGAAATACAGTGTGTGACATCGTGTCTCGGGCGATAAAATCGTTTTCATGCATCAGTCCCGCGATGGGACCCTCATCCCATCCGTCCATCGGAACCATAAGTCGAAGGTGCCATCGTGCCGCTGGCCATCCGGATGGCATCGAGTGCCGAGCGGTTGTACACCATCCGCGTCCTTACGAGGCGGCCGTTGGTTTCGTTGCTGGCGCGGGCGGTACGCGCAAGTCCAAGCAGTGTTTCCCATTTTTCGGCGATTTCTGCGTGAACCGCCGGCTCGGCCTCTCGAATTCGATCGAGCAAAGCTTGCATGCCCGACAGCGAACCGGCGACAAACCATGAGGTGCGTTGGCGGCCAAGGTCGGTCAACTGGCGATACAGTTCGGTCTTGCGCGCCACGAGATCCGGTAATGTGGAGACATCGGTACTGCGCGCGAGTAATTGCTGTTCCTCTTGCAAGGTCGTGACGAAAAGGCGCAACGCGGAGATCTCGTGATCGAGAATGATGAGAAGCGTGGCGTAGTTTGGCGAGGGTGTCGGCGTCATCACAGGGAATCCGGCAGGAAACGGAAGGGCGGCAGCGTGACATGCGACGCACAGGCGGGCAAGAGCGGCAGCGGCGAAAACACAACGGCCTGCAGCGGCCCTATCGGCCGCTGGGGAATAACAACAAACGTCAGAGTAGTTAGATCGCGCCGCTTGGCGACATCAATTCGCGTGAACCGCGAAGCATGCCGTCCGCGATACGAGATGAATCGATTTGATATGTACCGTTCGCCAGCGCAGCCTTGATGGATTCGACGCGCTCCATGTCCACGTCGTTGCGCGGATCGTTCGCCGCTGCCATCAATTGGGTCGTGCGGCCCGATACCCGGGCATCGCCGCCCATGGTCCGTGTTGCACCGATGCCACCCGTGTTCAACGGTGCGGCATTCTGTTGTTGCGCCGACACATTGGCGGCACTGGCAGGCGCCTCCCCGGAAGGATTCGACCGCGTCCGGGCGTTTTGCCGTTGCAGCGTATCTTGTCGCAACGACGCGTCGTTTGGATTCGCGTTGAGTTTCACGGCATTTCCCATCAGCGTGGTTCGCACCGCCTGATATAGGCATTGCCACCGAGAAAAACGTCCGAAAAGCTATCGACGTCAACGCGGCAGGCAAACAGTGCTCTCCTGAATGAGCCTCCAGTGTATCAGGAAAGCCGCGACTGCCAAATAATTGTCGTGCGAAATCAAGGCCGCCCGCTGCCCACACACCATGGTCACGCATGCATTGGGCGGGTATGACCGCCATGCGCGTGTCGATGGCGGCAGTGGTCGCAAGCGGGCTGATCGGCATCGACAACCGGTAAGGGGGAGGGCACATTGATGGCGGCCTGGTCGCGGTTTAGAGGGGAATATTGACCGAGGAATCGGGCTGCGCGATGCCGCTGACGATCGCGCCGTTTGCCGTACGCACCTTGACCTGCTGGCCGGCGGACGCATTGGCCATGGCGCTGCCTTCGGACGAAATCGCGAACCCGTTGCCTTGGGCGATCAGCTTGACGATCTGCCCGAAGTGGATGGCGACCGCCGCTCGTACAGAGTCAGTACGCAATGGCATGCCCGCCATCACGGCGTTCATCGTCGTGGTGCCCAGGATCTGCGTCGGATCGGTGACGATCGCCGTCGGCATCGTGGTCAGATCACCGTTCTGCACCATTAAATCGTTCGGTCCGATGACCGTATTCGGATTCAGGCCATGGGACGCCACGTAGTAATTGCCGATGATGCCGACCCGTGCCTGCACGTAAATCGTCCATGGACGGGCATCTGTACAACGTACCCCGACCATGACCTTGCCCCACATGCGCGTGCCTGACGGCAGGAATGCTTCGAGCGCCGGGCAGGCCGCCAAGCCTTGTGGCTGCGGCGGCGTGACGGCGATCGTCACGCGACCGGGCAATCCTTCGGTCTGCTGCACCAGGAACCGTTCCGCGGCCTGGACAATCAATGCGGGGTCCTGCGCGCTGGCGGCTTGCGCGTGTGCGTGCGGTGCAACACCCAGCAGCGCCGCGGCGACACCCATGATCGCTGCCGTTACCCACGCGTCGCGCGATGACAACGGTGAGCGTCCCGTTTGATGTACCGCGGCAACCGGCAATGCACGCGCCGTCCGTCCAGACCGCGCGCCGGTCAACCGTGCTGCGGCCATCGCGGCAGACCCGCTGTGCACACGGCGTGCCGTGCGTGTGAAACGTGCCGACCTCGCGCCGAACAAGGCGTGGAGGGTCTGGCCGATCAGGTGAACAGGGGTAGCGGCGCGCATTGGCTGCTCCGGTTTTTCAGTTAGAGCGGATTGTAGGGAGAGCGGGCAACGGGGTATCGGCCGAAATGAAGCGCCAAACCCCCCTTTATCCTCGAATTGCCCAGACCGCCTTCCCCGTACGATGCGTTCCATACCTGAAAAGGAAAAGGGGCGGTACGTGGACAAACTCGACGCGGAATTCAATTTCGGCCGACAAGCGCTGGATTTGCGCGCGTACCGCCAGCAATTATTGTCGGGCAACATCGCCAACGCCAATACGCCGAACTACAAGGCGCGGGACATCGACTTCGCGAAAACGTTGCAGGGTGCGTTGGGTACGGACGCGGCCGGCAAGTCCGGGCCGGTCTGGAACAGCGGTAGCGCGGCAACCACCGGTTATCTGGCCATGGCGCGCCCGGAAGGCAATGGTGGCATGGGCGGGGCGGCCGGCAACGGCGGTCTGAGAATGGATGCGACCCACCCTGGGCATCTTGCGGGGGTTGCCGGCGCGGCCGCCGCGGCAAGTGTCACGTACGGCACGCCGGCCTACCGCACGCCGTATCAATCGGCGATGGACGGCAATACGGTGGAACTGGATAGCGAGCGCGTCAACTTCGCGGACAACGCGTTGCATTACGAGACGGGCCTGACCGTCATCAATCAGCAATTGAAGACGATGTTGACGGCGGTGAGTGGCGGTAACGGCGGTTGACGGACGGCATGCGCGTGGCGGTAAGGCGCGATGGCGGCAAGCGATGGCGTGGTAGCGGTCTGGGTCGTAAAAACGGTGAGGGTGGTGCGATGTCTTCGATGATGAACATCTTCCGGGTGGCGGGTTCCGCGATGAATGCCGAATCCCAACGTCTGAATACGACGGCCAGTAACCTGGCCAACGTGGACAGCGTGGCCGGTCCGGACGGCAAGCCGTATGTGGCGAAGCAAGTGGTGTTTCAAGTGGACCCGCTGGCGCAAGGTCGCGGCGGCGCGGGGAACCCGGCGGCCGATATCGGCGGCGTGAAGGTCAGCAAGATTGTGAACGATCCGTCGCCGATGAAGGTCGTCTACGACCCATCGAATGCGGCGGCCGATGCGAACGGCTATGTGACGATGCCGAACGTCGACCCGGTACGCGAGATGGTTAACATGATTTCCGCCTCGCGCTCCTACCAGGCCAACGTCGAGACGATGAACACGGCCAAATCACTGATGTTGAAGACGTTGACCCTCGGTCAGTAAGGAAAGCACGAATGAACACGATTTCCAATGCGGCCTCGGCCGCCACGAATGGCGGTCTTTCGCCAGAAGTACTGGACGCGGTCAACGGCGCCGGTCGCCGTGCACCGGGCGAAGGTGGGGCGGCACCGGTCGCCACCGGTGGCGCGACCGCAACCAGTGCGGAAGGCAAGGCCTTGGGCGCGGGCAAGACGGGGGAGGATCTGCAGAACACCTTCATGCGCTTGCTGGTGACGGAAATGAAGAACCAGGACCCGACCAACCCGATGGACAGCTCGCAGATGACCTCGCAGCTGGCGCAGATCAATACGGTATCGGGCATTGCCGGCTTGAACGCGACGATGACCTCGCTGGCCAAGCAGTTGAACGCGGGGCAACAGGTGCAGGCGAGCAACCTAATCGGCAAGAGCGTGATTGCAAACGGGCATGACATCGCGTTGGAAAAGGGCAAGGCCAGTGCCTTCGGCGTCAACCTGGACGCGGCGGCTAAGGACGTGCAGGTCAAGATCTCCGACGAGACCGGCAAGGTGGTGCGTTCGATGAAGGTGTCGGGCGAGCAGAGTGGCGTGAACACCCTGTCGTGGGATGGCAAGAACGACCAGGGTATCGCGTTGCCGGATGGCAAGTACTCGTTCAAGGTCAGCGCCACCAATGGCGACGATCCGGTTTCCGCCCAGGCATTGTCCCAGGCCAAGGTCGAAAGCGTGATCGCCCAGCCGAACGGGTCGGCGGGCCTGAAGTTGAATAACGGCGGCACCACCAGTTTGTCGAGCGTATCCCAGATTCTGTAGGGCGATTGTGTATTACCGGTAGCACCCGTCGTACCGCGGCACCTCAGATTTTCCGGTCGTATGCCAAGAACCGCGCCGATTGAAGACAGTCGCGCCGCCCGCATCGGTCCGGTTTTGTTCAACTTGCATTAACTACGTATCCAGGACGGCAGTCATGGCTTACTCCCAGGCGCTGAGCGGTTTGTCCGCGGCCTCGCAAGACCTCGATGTGATCGGCAACAACATCTCGAACGCGAATACCGTCGGCTATAAGCAAAGCCAGGCGCAATTCGCGGCGATGTATGCGAACGCGATGAACACCAGCACGAATGACCAAGCCGGTATTGGTACCAGCGTGTCGAAGATCGCGCAGAACTTCACGCAGGGTACGATCACGGAAACCGGCCAGACGCTGGATATGGCGATCAACGGGAACGGCTTCTTCACGTTGTCGAACAACGGTACGACGAACTATTCGCGTAACGGCCAATTCACGCTGAACAAGGACGGTAATATCGTCAATGCGCAAGGCCTGAAGCTGATGGGCTATGCGGCGGACAAGAAAGGTCTGCTCAATACGTCGACGGCCGTGCCGTTGTCGATCCCGAGTGGTTCGGTGGATCCGAAGATGAGCACGAAGGTGATGGCGGAAGCCAACCTGAATTCGGCTTCACGTGTCCCGAAAAACATGCATTTCGACCCGTCCGATACCACTTCCTACAACAACGCCACCACGGCGCAGGTGTTCGATTCACTGGGTAACGTTCATACGCTGAACATGTATTACCAGAAGACGTCGAACGAGGCGTCCACCTGGAATGTCTACGCGACGTTGGATGGCAAGCCGGTAGGTGGCACGAGCACGGCCGGCGGACAGAAGCCGGTCGATCATCTGGCCTTCGATACGAGCGGCGCATTGGTATCGGGCAAGGACGCAAACGTCAAGCTGCAACTGGACAATGGCGCCACCGCCACCCAGCCGTTGAAGCTCGACTTCTCGAAAATGACGCAGTTCGGCGCGGACTTCGTCGCGACGTCGGTCACGAGCGACGGTTATGCCGCCGGTTCGCTGTCGTCATTCGGTATCGACAACGCGGGCAAATTGACGGGGACTTATTCGAACGGCCAAAGCATGGTGCTGGGTCAGGTGGCGCTTACCGCCTTCGCGAACGCCGATGGCCTGCAGAACCTGGGCAACAACATGTTTGCGCAAAGCTCCACGTCGGGCCAGCCGCAGATGGGCGTTGCCGGTACCGGCCCGCTCGGCGCGTTGAAGTCCGGCGCGACCGAAGCCGCGAACGTCGATCTGACCTCGTCCTTGGTCGAGCTGATCACGGCGCAGCGCTACTACCAGGCCAATGCGCAGACGATCAAGACCCAACAGGCGGTGGACCAGACGCTGATGAACCTGTAACGATAAACAGCGTGCCTGACTGACGCCGTAAGCGCCGTACCCCAGCGTACTACCTACCCGGATTCGTAAAGATGGACAGACTGATCTACGTGACGATGAGTGGCGCCTCGCAAGCGCTCGACCAGCAGGCGACCATCGCGAATAACCTCGCGAATGTGTCGACCACCGGTTTTCGTGCGCAGTTGTCCGCTTACCGGTCCGTGCCGGTGGAGACGGCCACGTCGGGCGGTGCCGTTACCCGTACCTACGCGCTGACGACCAATCCCGGCACCGACTATACGCCGGGCCCGGTGCAGCGCACTGGCAACCCGATGGATGTCGCGATTTCGGGTAGCGGCTGGTTGGCGGTGCAGACGGCCGATGGCAGCGAGGCGTACACCCGCGCGGGTAACCTGCATGTGAACAATGCAGGCCAGCTCGTGGACAGTTCGGGCCATTCGGTGATGGGGCGAACCGGTCCGATTGCAATCCCGCCCGGTTCGCGGCTCGAAATCTCCACCGATGGCACGCTGTCCGCGCTGCCGCCGGGTGGCGATCCAACGAATATTCAGGTGGTAGACAAGCTGAGACTGGTCAATCCGCAAGATCAGGAGTTGAAACGGGGCGACGATGGGCTATTCCGCACGGCCAACAACCAGGCGGTGAATCCGGACCCAACGGTTCGGGTGATACCGGAAGCGGTGGAAGGCAGTAACGTCAATCCGGTAACGGCGATGGTGCAGATGATCGATAACGCCCGCAGTTTCCAGATGCATATGAAGATGCTGGACATGGCGTCGACGAACGAACAGCAAGCCAATCAGTTGCTGAATTTCAGTAACGGCTGATCGATGCCATCGGTGATCGGCGATAACGCCGGCGCTTTGTGTTGCGCGGACCCTGTCCGCGTTCCGAACGAATCGAATAGTTACGCGGCCCGCCGCGAGGAAGTCCCAGCATGAACCGCTCTCTGTATATCGCCGCCACCGGGATGAACGCCCAGCAATCGCAGATGGATACCATCTCGAATAACCTGGCGAACGTCAGTACGACAGGTTTCAAAGGTTCGCGTGCGGTGTTCAGCGACTTGCTGTACCAGACCGTGCGTCAGCCCGGCGCGGCATCGAGCGCGGATTCCACGGTACCGTCCGGCCTGCAAATGGGTACGGGCGTCCACCAAATCGCCAGCGAGCGGCTGTACACGCAGGGCAATCTCCAGCAGACCGGCAACTCGCGAGATCTGGCGATTCAAGGCCAGGGTTTCTTTCAGGTGCAAATGCCTGATGGCACGACCGGCTATACACGGGACGGTTCCTTCCAGACGAATCAGAACGGTCAGTTGGTAACGGCGGATGGTTATCCGGTTGTCCCTGCCATCACCATTCCGCAGACGGCGATTTCGTTCACCGTGGCGAAGGACGGCAGCGTAACGGTGACCAACCAGGGTTCGGCCGCCACCGCGCAGGTCGGGCAGATGCAGTTGGCGACCTTCATCAATCCGGCCGGTCTCCAGGCAAACGGCGGCAATCTTTTCTCGGAGACCGCCTCGTCGGGCGCACCGCAGGTGGGTCAACCGGGTGCCAACGGAGTCGGTACGCTGCAGCAAGGCTATGTCGAGGCGTCCAATGTGAATGTCGTCGAGGAACTGGTCAATATGATCCAGACCCAACGCGCATATGAAATCAACAGCAAGGCGGTAACGACATCGGATCAGATGTTGCAGACGCTGAGCCAAATGCAAATCTGACGGCGGACCTGGATCATGTCGCGTTTCGTACCATCCTCGTTTTCGATTTCCGGTCTTGCACGGTTCGCCGCGCGCGTGCTGGCGTCGGTCGCTGCATCGGTGGCACTGCTGTCGCTGTTCGTCGCGCCGGCGCACGCGGAACGTGTGCGCGATCTGGCGACGATCCAGGGCGTACGGGACAACCCGTTGATCGGCTATGGCCTCGTGGTCGGCCTCGATGGCACGGGCGATCAGACGATGCAGACACCGTTCACGACGCAAAGCTTGTCGAGCATGCTGACGCAGCTCGGCGTGACGGTGCCGGCCGGCACTAGCATGCAGCTGCGCAACGTGGCGGCGGTCATGGTGACGGCATCGCTGCCGTCGTTCGCGCGGCCGGGTCAGACGATCGACATCACGGTCTCGTCCCTTGGCACGGCGAAGAGCCTGCGGGGCGGTACGCTCATCATGACGCCGCTGAAGGGGGCCGACGGTCAGGTGTATGCCGTTGCCCAAGGCAATATGCTGGTGGGTGGTGCGGGAGGCGGTGCCAACGGCAGCAGCGTGCAGATCAATCAGTTGGCGGTAGGCAAGATCAGTGGCGGCGCGACCGTCGAGCGTGGCGTACCGACGATGTTGGCCGCCGACGGCACGATGCGTATGGAATTGAATGACACGAACTTCGAAAATGTGATGAAGATCGTGAATGCGGTGAATGGCCGTTACGGTCCTAATACCGCTTATCCGTTGGACGGGCGCACGGTCGGTTTGCATTCGCCGATGGATTCCTCGCAGCAGGTGGCATTCATCGCTGGCGTCCAGGACCTCGATATCACGCCGAACGCCGGCATCGCGAAGATCGTTTTAAACGCACGGACCGGATCGATCGTGATGAATCGCCTGGTGACGTTGCAGACCTGCGCGGTGACACACGGCAACTTGTCGGTGGTCATCAATACAACGCCGGCAGTCAGCCAACCGAATGCGTTCGGACAGGGCAACACGGTCACGACGCAACAGTCCAATGTTCAGGTAAAGCAGGAAGGCGGCGCGTTGCGTATCGTCGGCGCCGGCGCGAACCTGGCGGATGTGGTGCGGGGTCTGAATGCGCTGGGCGCGACGCCGGCTGACCTGATGTCGATACTGCAGGCGATGAAGGCCGCGGGTGCGCTGAACGCTGATCTGGAGATCATCTGATGAACGATATGAAGTCGTCGGGCGTGCTCGGTGGGACGGGCGGGATGGGGGCGATGGGTGCCATGAGCCCGGCCGGCGGTGGCGATCTGTCCCAACGGTTTTCGCTCGATGTTCAGGGCTTCGATGCGCTGCGCCGGACCGCGCACAATGATCCGGCGGCTGCCGAAAAGGCGGTCGCCAAGCAAGTGGATGCGACGTTCCTGTCGATGATGCTGAAAAGCATGCGCGATGCGACGCCACAAAGCGGCGTGCTCGACAGCCAGGACGGCAAGACCTATACATCGATGCTCGACGGGCAGCTCGCGCAGGATCTGTCGGGCAAGGGCGTTGGCCTGGCCGACACGCTGCTCAAGCAACTCAGCAAGCAAAACCATGGCGCGTCCGAACGCGTTGCCGGAGGGCTGAAGAGCGCGGACGCATTCGACGCCCGTGGCCTACGGGGCGCCGGTGCGGCTGCCGGTACCAGCGCGCTTGGCGCACCGGCTGCCGCGCAAACGGCGGAACAGGCGCGCGGGGCCAACCCGGCGCTGCGAGGCAACGCCGCGCACGCGGCGCAACGTCCCGATCCAGTGGGCGCGATGCCGTCGGCGAGCGGCACGGCCGGGGTGGCAGCGGCCGCGGCGCGCGCGATGCAGGCCGCCGCCATGGCGAACGCGGCCTACGAAGGCAGCAACGCGGGCGGCGAGCAGGGCATGGCGGCCATGGGCGGCATGGGTCTGAGCGCCGCCACCGCATTGCATATGCAGGGCGCCGGGCCCGGTGTGGCAATGATCAACCCGGCGGCGAATCCGGCGATCTCGGCGCGGTTTGCCGACATGAATATGTATGACCGCTCGAAGCTGTCGACGCAGGAGCGCGTGGCGGCGGTGGAAGCCGCGGCCATTGCTGCCGGCTGGCGCCCGTCCCACACCGAAGGGAGTCCGCTGACCGCCGGCGCGCAGGCGTACGCCCCGGTATCGCGTGGTGCGTCGCTTGACAATGCGCAGGCGTTTGGTGCCGAGGCGCCCGCGGCATTGCACGCCGAGGAAGCCAAACCGATTCAGATCCGTAACGGTTCGGAGCGGATGAATGCCTTTTTGCAGCGGTTGACGCCGGCGGCGGAAGCGGCAAGCCGTGAAACGGGCATTCCGTCGCATTTCATCCTGTCGCAGATCGCGTTGGAATCCGGCTGGGGCAAGAGTGAGATCCGCGGCGCCGGTGGCGAGCGCACGCACAATGTGTTGGGCGTCAAGGCCGGTGACGACTGGAAGGGACCGACGGTCACGGCAACGACGACCGAATACATCAATGGTCGTCCGCACAAGATGAACGAAAAGTTCCGGGTCTATGGTTCGTACAAGGAGGCGCTGCAAGACTACGCGGATGTCTTGACCGGCAACGCGCGCTACGCGCAGGCGCTGCGCGGTTCGCAGACCGCAAGCGGTTTTGCGCATGGCATGCAGCGCGCCGGGTATGCGACGGACCCGAATTACGCACGTAAGCTGCTTGCGATCATCAAGCAAATGGTCTGACGGAAAAATTTTCCTAAAGTTCGGCGCACCACCGCCGATAACGGTGGTGAGCCCGTCGAGTCGTCACACATCGTCACGGGCATCGCGTATTTGGCGCGAATGGCAACCAGGGCGGCAAAAGGCGAACGACGGCGCGGGATGGATCGATGAGCAATTCACTCTCCAATATCGGACTGAGCGGTATAGATGCCGCGCAGTACGGGCTGACCACGACGGGTCAGAATATCAGCAATGCCTCCACGCCGGGATACAGCCGGCAGCAGGTACTGCTGAAGCCGTCCTTTACCATTTATACCGGTGGCGGATTCGTCGGTACCGGCGTTGACGTCGAAACGGTGAAGCGGAACTACAGTGACGCGCTGTCCGCCCGATTGGATGCCGCGCAGTCCCAGAACAGCGCGTTGGAAACCTACAACACCGAAGCGAAATCGTTGAATGCCCTGGTGGGCGACCCGTCGAACGGCATTTCCAACACGATGAGCGGTTTTTTTTCGTCGGCGCAGGCGTTGTCCGGTAATCCGTCGGATACGGCATTGCGAAACGCGATGATAGGCAGCGCGCAGGCCGTGGTGAATGCCGTGCACCAGACCGCCGCGCAGATGGATGTGCAGCGATCGAGTATCAATACGCAGATCGAAGGCACGGTATCCGACATCAACCTGGCCGCCACGGCGATTGCGCGGCTGAATCGCCAGATTACCGCGGAGAGCGCCAAGGGCCAGCCGCCAAACACGCTGCTGGACGAACGTGACAAGGAGTTCGCCAACCTCGGCAAGCTGGTCAATGTCAACATGACCACGCAGGCCGACGGCTCTTACAGTGTCTTCACTGGCACCGGCCAGCCGCTGGTGCTGGGCTCGCAGACGTTCGCTTTATCGGCGGTGCGCTCGCCGACCGATGTCTCCGAATTGACGGTGGGTTACCGTGGCGCGGTGGGTTCGGACAGCACCGACGGCAAGCCCGGCTATCTGAATGAAAGCACGCTGACCGGTGGCAAGCTGGGCGGCCTGTTGACGTTCCGCTCGCAGATGCTGGACCCGGCGCAGAGCCAGCTTGGCCGGGTTGCAACGGCGTTTGCCGGCGGCGTCAATCAGCAGAACGCCCAGGGCGTGGACATGACCGGCCACCCGGGTCGCGCGTTGTTCAATCTGGACAAGCCGAGCGTTACCGCGAACGAACATAATCGCAGTGCCGCAACGCTGGATGCCAGATTTGGCGATACCACCAAGCTGACCGGCGATGATTACATCCTGTCGTATGATGGTCACGCCTACACATTGGCCAACCTTCGTACCGGTACGGAGACGCAGGTCAGCAACTGGCCCGCGACGGTCGATGGTGTCGAGTACACATTACATGGCCCGATGGCGGCCGGCGATTCGTTCAAGATCATGCCGACGCGGTCAGCCGGCACGCAATTGACGATGGCCACCATCGAGGGCAGCGCAATTGCCGCTGCGCAACCCGTTGTCACCTCCGCCGCCACCGGCAACCACGGTACTGGTTCGATCGCATTGAAAGGGCTGGAAGGTCTGAATGGCCGGGCCGTTCCGGATGTGAAGTTGACGGTTGAAGCCAGGACGGATCCAAAGACCGGGGCCAGCGTCGCATCGCTTTCCGGTTTTCCGAAGGACGCGGACGTGACGGTGACGGTACCGGGGGGTGCTGGCGGTGCGGAACAAAAGCGTACGTTCAAGGCGCCCGCGGATAACGTGCCATTCGTGGCGGGCGCGATGCTGGATTTCGGCGGCATGCAGATGCAGGTCAACGGCACCCCGCGTAACGGTGATACGTTTAACGTGTCGCGGAATGCGGCGCTGAGCGGCGATGGCAGCAATATCGTCAAGATCGGCAATTTGCAGAATGCGAATCTGGTCAATGGGGACACGTTGACACGCGGGTACGCTGATTACGTCGGACAGGTTGGATCGCTGGCATCGCAGACATCGATCTCTCACGCGACGCAGGAGACGCTGGTGTCACAGTTGAAAGCGCAGCAGCAGGAAGTGTCAGGGGTCAATCTTGACGAGGAAGCAGCGAACTTGATGCAGTACCAGCAGATGTATCAGGCGAACAGCAAGGTGATCTCGACGTCGGAGACGTTGTTCCAGACCATTCTCGATCTGGCGCGTTAAGCGGCGGACGATAACAACAACGGGGTAGTCCCGCCGTGCCTCCCCGATCGGGGTCAGGACGGGCGGCAGCGAATGTGGCCGCAAGCAGGCCCGCGATGGCGGGCAGTGAGAAACAATCATGCGTATCGCGACGAACACGCTGTATTCGAACAGCCTCGACACGATCGACAGTCAACAGAAGTCGCTGGCGGATCTGCAGAAACAGATCGCCAGTGGCAAGCGCGTCGCAACGGCCGCGGACGATCCGCAGGCCGCGGCGTCCGCCGTGCGCATGACCGAGACGACGGCGAAACTGGGGCAATACGCCAGCAACCTGAATATCGCGAAGTCACAACTGCAGCTGGAGGACAACACGCTCAGCAATGTGACGACGTTGGTGCAGCAGGCCCAAACGCTGTTGGTCAATGCGGGCGATACGTCGTTGGACAAGACATCGCGTGCCGCGTTGGCGACGCAACTCGAATCAGTGCGCGACCAGTTGCTGGGCATGGCCAATACGACGGACAGCGAAGGCAACTATCTGTTCGGTGGCTACAACACCGGTACCGCACCGTTCTCCACCGATGCGAATGGCCGTGGTATTTACATGGGTAGCCCGGGGCAGCGCGCGGTACAGGTGACTGACACGCGCCAGATCACGATCGGCAACGTCGGAAGCAATATTTTTCAACGCGTCTCGGTAGGCGCGTCGCGTGTGGTGACGGCACCGGCGTCGAACACGGGAAACGCACTGGCGTCACCCATTTCATCGCGCGACATGAACGATCCCGCGTACAACGACGATTTCTCGATCTCGTTCGCAAAAAGCAAGGACGGCGGACTGCGCTACACAATCCACGACGAGACGACGAAAGCGGATATCGCGAAGGACCAGCCGTTCGATACGGGTTCGGCAATCGTGTTCGCGGGGCAAAGCATCACGATCAACGGCACGCCCGAGCCTGGTGACACGGTGCGGATGCAAAGTCCGCAGAGCGCCGGCATGGATATCTTCAGCACCTTGACGCAAGCCGCGAAGATGATCCGCAACGCGACGTCGGGTTCGGAAGGCAACGCACGGTTGGCGAATGCACTGTCGACGGCGAACCAGCAAGTGGTGAACGCGTTGGACAACGTACTGACGGTGCAGGCCGGCGTAGGCGCGCGTGAGCAGGAAGTCGCCACGCTCAGCACGCAGAATACCGACAGCGGTACGCAGTATCAAACGCAGTTGAACGACCTGACCGGCTCCGACTTTGTCTCCACGTACAGCAAGTTCAGTGAACTGCAGAACTCGCTGACCGCCGCGGAGAAGACTTTCATGCAGGTCCAGAACCTGTCGTTGTTCGACTTGATCAAGTAAGGGTTGGAACCACGCGCATGCAAGGCCGGCAGCGGACCGGCCTTGGCTGAGCACATGCAGTACTTGGCGGCGAGGCACTGTGCGGGCGTCAGCGTCATCAACCGCCGTGATTCCTCCGGCGTTGTTGTCGCCGTCCGGTTTCCACGAAGAGGCGCTAGAGTCCTTCCGCGCCTGTCAGGCGACTGATCGTTCCCATGCCCATATTGAACAGCCGGAGTATGAAGGGTGCTGCGTTGGGTAGAATCAGCTGCAATACCAGAAAGCCGGTGATCAAGGTGATGGCGAAGCCCACTTGATAAATCCCGATCTGCGGCGCCGCGCGGTTCAGGATACCCAACGCAAGGTTTGCGATGAGCAACGCGACGACAATCGGCAGCGACAACATCAACCCTGCCCAGAAAACGACGCTTCCCCATTCCGCAAGGATGCGCCAATGCGATGCCGTTCCAAGCAAACCGACGACATTTGCACGTATCGGCATGGTTTGGAAGGTGGCTGCCAGTGTTGCGATGAGTTGGAGATGGCCATCGATCGCCAGGAATATCAACATGGCGAAGATGTCCAGCAGTCGGGACAAAGCCAGCGTCGAGCCATCGGATCCAGGGGCAATCAGTTGCGCAAACGACAGGCCCATCTGCAACCCGGCATATTCGCCGGCGGCCTGGACCGCGCCGAATACGATCCGCATCGCCACGCCAATCGATCCACCGATGACGATCTGTTCACCCAATGCCCACAACCCCGGCCCGCTGCCGATGGGAACGTCTGGTAGCGGGCCGAGCGTGGGCGAGACGAGAATGGCCAGAAGTGCGGCGAGCGCGACCTTGACGCGAACCGGTATCGCATTATCGCTAAGAACCGGCGCGGTGGTGATGAGTGCCAGGAAGCGCGCGAAAGGCCAGATGAACGCACCCATCCACGCTTGCAACTGCGCATAGGTGACGGTGATCATCAGCCGATCACGCCCGGAATGCCGGTCAGGATGGCACGCATGTAGTCGAGCATCATATTCAACATCCACGGGCCCGCGATCACCAACGCGACAAACACCGCGATCAGCTTCGGGATGAAGGACAACGTCGCTTCATTGATCTGGGTCGCGGCCTGGAACAAGCTCACCACCAGTCCTACGACGAGCGCGACAAGCAGGAGTGGCGCGGCCAGCAACAAGGCCACCTGCATTGCCTGGTGGGCCATTGTCATGACGGATTCCGGCGTCATTTCGCATGCCTCCGTGTCACGTCAGAAAACTCTGTGCCAATGAGCCGATCAACAGATTCCAGCCGTCCACCAGCACGAATAACATCAGCTTGAACGGCAGTGAGATGGTGGCCGGCGAGACCATCATCATCCCCATCGACATCAGCACACTGGCGACAACCAGATCGATGATCAGGAATGGGATAAAGATCGTGAAACCAATCTGGAACCCGGTCTTGATTTCGCTGGTCGCGTAGGCGGGCAGCAACAGACGCATTGGCACGTCGTCCGGACCGTTCATCGGCGGCGCTTTCGCGATCTTCGCGAAGAGCGCCAAGTCGGATTCACGGGTCTGACGCAGCATGAATTGCTTGAACGGGACACCGCCGCGTTGGATCGCCTGATCGAACGTGATCTGATTGGTCGAGAAGGGCTGGTAAGCATCCTGGTAGGCGCGGTCCAACACCGGTGACATGATGAAGAACGTCAGGAACAATGCCAGGCCGAGCAAGACTTGATTCGGCGGCGTGGTTGTCGTGCCGATGGCCTGACGCAGCAGCGACAGTACGATAATGATCCGCGTGAAACTGGTCATCATCAGCAACATCGCCGGCAGGAACGACAGCATCGTCAGGACGAGCAGCGTCTGTACCGACAGCGAATACGTGGTGTTGCCGTTGGCGCCGGGGGTGCTGTTCAATGCTGGCAGCGTGGCGGTCTGTGCGTCGGCATTGCCGGCTAGCGCTACACCCAGCAGCAACAACACTGCCGTTATGAGCAGCCATGACCATCCACCGTGTGGCAGCCAACGCGGCGCATGGGTCCGGGATGACCCCGTCCCGCGCGGTGTGGCGTGCAGGGTGTTCAAACGTTCGAATGCCCGTGGGACAGGGGAGTCGTCGCCGGGCGCCCGCGGATTGCTTGCCGTTGACGTCGCATCCAGAGTGGGCATGCGTTGCAGCACACCGCGAAAAAACGAAACTGCGGACATGTTCAATCCTTGCCGCCAGGGTTGCCAGAGCGGCCGAGGCCTTGCAGGCGGTCTTTCAACTGGCGGGCGAGCGCCGTTTGAAAAGAGGGTAATGCATCATGCGGCTTGTCGTCGGTTGCATGGGTTCCCGCGCGGGATGCCTCGGTGTCATTGGCGGGCGTACTGCTTTCGTTTCCGGATCCTCGTGTTGTCGTACCATGATGCATGGCTGCGTCCTGCGCGGGCAGGGTATGCAGGCGGCGCACGCTGCCGGCGGCCACGCCCAACACCAGCCACGTGTCCCGCACTTCGACCACCACCACTCGCTCACGAGCGCCAAGCGCGGCCGCGCCGACAACTTTGACAATGCCGCTGCGTCGCATGGTCGGCTTCAGGCCGAGACGGCGAGCGATCCACCCGCAAGCAAAAACGAGCGCGATAACGACGGCCAAGCCGAATACGGCCTGGAACATCGCACCGGCACCCATCGACGGCACGGCGCTTCCGATGACGGCGGTAGACGCCGTGCCGTTACTGACCGGCAATGCGGGCGCGCTGTCCACGCGCGTATGCGACGCAACCACCGGCCCCATGACACCCGAGTTGGTGGTGGACGGATTACCCGACGCGCCGGTGCTGGCCGGTGTCGTGTCGCCGTCGACTGAAGACGACGCGCCGGTCGATGCGCCATCGGTTGGCGCATGAGTCGAGGCGGATGCGGCGCGCGATGCCGCATCGGTCGTCATCGATTCAGTTTCCGGATCCGTTCCGACGGCGTGATGACGTCCGTCAGACGGATACCGAACTTGTCGTTGACGACAACCACTTCCCCTTGGGCAATCAGGCAGCCGTTGACGAGCACATCCATTGGTTCACCCGCCATCCCGTCGAGTTCGACCACGGACCCCTGCGCCAATTGCAGCAGATTCTTGATTGCGATCTTGGTTCGGCCCAGCTCCACCGTCAACTGCACTGGAATATCGAGAATCATCTCGATATCGTTCGGCGCCGTTCCTTCGGTATTGGTGTTGATTAGCGGTTGAAACACCGCCCCGGCCGTCGCGGCGGTGGTGGCAGTGGCCTGCGCGGCGGTACTTTGCTGCTGTTCGGCGAGCGCGCTCGCCCAGTCGTCCATCTGATCGGTATCACTCATGTCAGCCCTCGTCTTGCCCATCGCCACCGCCTTCGCGGGACGAATCACTGGCTCGGATCATCTTCGACACGCGGAGTGCGTGTTGCCCGTTGAAGATCCCGTATGCGCATTCCATCACTGGCACGCCGTCGACCTTCGCTACGACTTGGTCCGGCATGTCGAGTGGGATCACATCACCCGCCCGCATTGCCAGGATGTTTCGGAACGTGCTGCGCATCTCGGCGAGATCCACGCGCAGTTCCACGTCCGCGGATTGCACCTGTTGCGACAGTAGCCGCACCCAGCGTTTGTCCACTTCGAGCGCTTCGCCTTGCAACGGGCTGCTCAGCAGGTCGCGCAGCGGCTCGATCATCGAGTACGGCGTGCACACGTGCAACTGGCCCCCCCCCGGTCCCAGTTCAATTGTAAACGTCGTGGTGACCACCACTTCATTCGGCGTTGCCACGTTGGCGAACTGCGTATGCACTTCCGCGCGCACGTATTGGAATTCCACCGGGAACACAGGCTTCCAGGAGGCGCCGTAGTGTTCCAGTACCAGGTCCAGCAGTTTCTGGATGATGCGTTGTTCCGTCGGCGTAAAATCCCGTCCTTCGATCCGCGTGTGAAACCGTCCGTCGCCGCCGAACAGATTGTCCACGATCAGGAAGATCAGCTGCGGGTCGCAGATGAAGAGCGCCGTACCACGCAGTGGCTTGATGTGAACCAGGTTCAGGTTGGTGGGAACGGGCAGATTACGGATGAATTCGCCGTATTTCTGTACCTTGACCTGACCGACCGAGATTTCGGCGCTGCGGCGCATGAAATTGAACAGACCGCCACGGAACAGCCGCGCGAATCGTTCATTGATGATTTCGAGCGTCGGCATCCGGCCGCGGACGATCCGTTCCTGCGTGCCGATGTCGTACGTGCGTATGCCTGCCGCATCGCCGCTATCGGGGGTTGCATCGGATTCGCCGTTGACGCCTTTGAGTAGCGCATCGACTTCTTCCTGTGACAGAAACTCTTCGGTCGACATGGCCGTGGGATTACTGGATCACAAAGTCGGTCAACAACACGCCGGATACCTTCGGCGCATGGCTGTCATGGTCAAACGTTTTTTCAATCGTGGTGCGCAGTTCATCGGACAGCTTTTGCTTGCCCGCCACGGTCGCCAGGTCCGACGGCTTCTTCGACGACAGCAGCAACAGGATATGGCTGCGGATTTCTGGCAGGTATTCGGTCAGCTTGTGCTCCTCATCGGCGCTTCCGATCTTCAGCGTCAGGCCCAGGTGCAAATAGTGATCGCTGCCATCGCTGTCCGGATCCGTTGCGAGGTTGACCGTGAACGGGTCCAACGCAAAAAAGACGGGCGGTGGCACGACCGGCACGGCCGGCTGACTCGATCGCTTGTACAGGAAATAACCGCCACCGCCGCCGCCTGCCAGCAACAGCACGATCAGGACGATCAGGATGGGTACCAGCTTGCTTTTGCCGGTTTTGACTTCCTTCCCACCTTGCGCCGCGGATGAACTCATAATCTTGACCTCGATGACTGTCCCGCAATCACGCCCATCGCGTGTCGCGCAATCTTCAAGTTGGCATGATGCCTGAGACTCAGCAAGATGCAACGTACAAACAGACGGGCAATGGTGCGTCAGTTTGGCGTTTTATGACAGCCTGCCGGTTGCGGCAGCCTCGCGGGGATACCGTGCCGCGACATCGTGTCATGGGCGGCGGCCGATTGGCGGCGTGGTGACAACGGTCCTGCAGCCCAGGGCAGTCACCCTGGCGCACCGCTAATCGCGATGCGCCCCAGGTTGGCTTGAGCCGCGCAGAGGGCTGATCAGGCAAACATGTCGACACCGGACAAGGCGCCGGTGCCGCGTGACGTGGCTGGCGTCGCAGCCGCTCCGGTATTGCCCCAGGCGGGGCGGCCCGCCGCCGCACCGATGCGCGCCGACTCGCGATAGGCGGAACGGTCAGCGCCGTTCTGGCCATTACCTTGCGCACCGCCAGATCCGGCGTTCGCAAGACTGTTGGCAAGCGCCTGCGTGTCACCATTGGTCTGTGCGACGTTCGTCTGCAGTTGCATGCCGCTTTCCGCAAAGCGTTCGCGCAGTGCCGGCATGGCGGCTTCAATCGCATCACGCACGTGCGCATGCTGCGACACGAAGGTTGCCTGTGCGTCTGAACCGACAACGTCCAATACCACCTGCACCGGTCCGAGATTCGGTGGGTTCAGCGTCAACTCCGCACGCTGTTCGTTGCCTGGACGCGACATCGTCATCACGTTCTGGTTGAAGGCATCGGCCCAGCGCGCGTCCACGAATGGCGTGTCGAGCTGTTGTGGCACAAAGGCGGGCGACTGTTGCGCCACCGCCTGCTGCGCGACGGATTGCATCGGCCCCTGCTGCGTCGGCGTTGCCATTGCCGCCGCCGCGACCGATGGATCCGGCTGCGCATTGGCTTGCGCGCCTAGCGCCGATGTATCGGCCGTCGCGGCGGCATTGGCTTGCGCGCTGATATCGGCCGTACCCGATGCGGTTCCGCCACCTGCCAAGGCTGCGAGCATCTTGTCGTCGCGCGACTTCATGCCATCGGTTCCGCCTGTCTTATCGGCGACAGTGTCGGTCGCGCCGGCTGCGCTTCCCGTCGGAGCATTTGCGGAGAATGCATTGCCTATGGTGAACTTACCGCCTTCGTTGCCTGCGGCCGCCCCCGCGCCAACGGTGCCCGACGTTGCCGTCAGCGAGGGGGCATTCGCCGCGCTCGTACCTGCATCACCGCTGTCGTCGGCGTCGGCATCCGCCTGGGTTTGTGCCGATGCGCCGGCGCTTGTCGACCCGATGCCCGTTGTGGTGGCATCCGCGCTGTTGTAGGTCGCGGTGGTCGCGTCGGCGCCGTCGCCTGCGGCCGTACCGCCCGCAGCGGCAACCGTGGCCGTACCGTCGGTATTTGCGGCGTTGTCATCGGCCTTTGCCGCCCCATCCGTGACTTGCGTGCCGTTTTGTTGCTGTGCTGCCGCGCCGGCTGCGGCGGCCGCTTGTGCCGTTGCGGCGCTCGTGTCGGCTTGCTGCGTCTGGGCGGCGGCCTTTTCGGTGTCGGATTGCACGTCGGCGCTGTCTTGCGCGCGATCGGCCGCGGCGCGCGCTTCGGTGGCTTGCTGCGTTTGTTGCTGCGCGCCGCGCGCACGCGCTTCCTGCGCCTGCCACGCGGTCGTGTCGGCGATATGCTGCTGCAAGCGGGCGTTTTGCGAGGCGTTTTGTTGGGTAATGTCCTGTTGGCGCGATGCCTCGTCAGCATGTGCCTGTGCCTGACGCGCGTCGCGACGATCCTCATCGGCCGCGCGATTTTGCGCGTCTAACGCATCACGGAAGCGTTCTCCGGAGCGAGAAATGGCACGATCGTCGGCATTCGTCAGGCTTGTGGGCACCGGTTGCGTGAGCAGCGGCGAAACCATCGGAGAGGACGGGGAAGCGGCGGTATCGGAGCGCATGGGACTCTTCCTTCACGGAACCAGCGATACAAGGCCGCTGGTAAAAACAGAATCAATCGGTTAAATGAAATAACGGTACAAGTTTGCTACTGCCACTCCCTGTCGAACGCCGCCTTGGCGGAACGTCCGACACTTAGAAGCCGCGCTGCATCTCGCGTGCGCGGCGGGCAGCGAATTCATCGGTCATACGTTGTTCGTAACGGGCGGTGCGTTGTTCTTGCGCCTGCCGCGCCCGGGTTTCCAGCGTTTCGAACGAGCTGAGCTTCTGTTTCTTTTGCTGCCATAGGAGACGGGCGACTTCGATCTTCCGATCCAGCATCTCCACCTGCGTTTGCTGCTGATCGATGGCCGTCCCCAATGTTCCAAGAAAGGCCTGGTAATTCCGGCGCTGCCCCATCGTCATGCCATCACGGGCGGCTTGCGCGAGTTGCTGCTCGTATTCGACGCGATAGCCGTCGAGGTTCTTACGCTTGCCAAACATGTCGTCGCGCTGCCTTTGCAATGCGCCCAGGGCCTGCGCGGCGGCGTCCACTTCCTGCTGCGCGAGGTCGATCAGCGTGGTGAAGGGCAGGGCTTGCTTCATGACAGCAGCATGTCCAGTTGGGCAACCGCTTCGGGATGATCGCAGCGTTCCCGCACACGTTGCTGCAAGAATGCTTCCATCCGCGGATATAGCGAAATCGCACGATCGAGCATTGGATCGCGCCCGCTTTGATAGGCACCCACATTGATCAGGTCACGGTTGCGCTGGTAGCGCGACAGCATCTGCTTGAACTTGCGTACTTTGTCGAATTCGTCTTCACCGACCAACGCATTCATCACGCGGCTGATCGATTGCTCGATATCGATTGCCGGATAATGCCCAGACTCGGCGAGCGTGCGCGACAACACGATATGGCCGTCCAGAATAGCCCGTGCCGAGTCGGCAATGGGGTCCTGCTGATCGTCGCCTTCCGTCAGGACGGTATAGAAGGCGGTGATCGACCCGCCACCCGGCGGCCCGTTGCCGGTGCGCTCGACCAGCGCTGGCAGCTTCGCGAAAACCGATGGCGGATAGCCTTTCGTCGCAGGGGCCTCGCCGATCGACAACGCAATCTCCCGCTGCGCCATGGCATAGCGCGTGAGCGAGTCCATGATCAGCAAGACATCCAGCCCCTGGTCACGAAAGTACTCGGCGAGCGACGTGGCATAGGCGGCGCCCTGCAGGCGCAGCAGCGGCGATACATCGGCGGGGGCCGCCACGACTACCGCGCGCGCCAGACCGTCTTCACCCAGGATTTCCTCAATGAATTCCTTGACTTCACGGCCCCGTTCGCCAATCAAACCGACGACGATCACCTGTGCGCTGGTGAAGCGGGCCATCATGCCCAACAGCATCGACTTACCAACACCGGAGCCGGCGAACAGGCCCATCCGTTGCCCGCGACCCACGGTCAGGAGCGAATTGATCGCGCGCACGCCCACATCCAGCACTTCATGAATCGGCTCGCGTTGCAGCGGGTTGATCACGTCGCCGGTCAACGGCGCCGACCCCTCGTTGTTCAACGGCCCCTTGTCATCCAGCACATTGCCGGCGGCGTCCACCACGCGACCCAGCATCGCCATGCCTACCGGCAGACGTTTTGCATTCAATTGCGCGCCCACCACCGGTGCGGATTCCATTGCGAACACTCGCGCCCCTGGTGTCAAGCCGGAGAGGTCGCTGGTAGGCATCAGGAACAGTCGATCACCCTGGAAACCGACGACTTCCGCTTCCGCCCGGGCGCCGGCACGCATGCCCGGCAATTCGATATAGCAGTTCGCGCCAATCGGCAGCCTCAGTCCCGTGGCTTCCAGCACCAGTCCGGCGGAGCGCACCACCTTGCCGCATGCACGCAATGGCAACGCTTCCGCGCTACGCGATTGCGCGGCTTCGAGCGACATCCGCCAGCGTGTCAGATGGCCCTCGCGATGCGAGGCCAACAACGTGGCGGCCGACGCCGGAATAGCCGCCTTGGCCAGCGCTTGCGGGGTGGGCATCCGAGCCGGCTTCATCGACCGTTCTCCGACCATTGCTGTTCACGACCGAGCGATGCGGCCACGCGCGCCCAGCGGGTGGCCAGCGTCGCGTCGATCTCGCCGCTGACGGCCTTGGCACGGCAGCCACCGCGTTCGATGGCCGAATCCGCCCGCACCGACCATCCCGCCGCGGCCAGGTCGCCGGCCAGATAGGCATCGATCAATGGTTGATCGGCCGGATTGACCAATAACACCGGCGCACCTACCAGTGGTGGGTCGGCGCTCAATACTTCCCGCACGGCACCGAGCATGGCGGTGGGGTCCAGGTCCACCGTTTGGCGCAGGACGCTCTTGGCCACGTCCAGCGCCAACGTCAGCAACGACTCCGACATCTGTTCGTCCAGCGTCTCAATCGCGCTGGAGAAAGCGGCGACCAAGCCGGCCAGTTGCGCGGCGTGGGCACGTGCATCGGACAAGCCTTGTTCGAAGCCTTCGCTGCGACCTGCCTCGAAGCCGGCGACATGGCCTTCTTCGTGACCGGCGGCATACCCTTCGAGCCGCGCGGCGGAACGAGGCGCCTCGAGGGGGTCCTCGATAGGTTCCGGCACCGGGTCGAACGATGCCATCTCCCAGCGCTGATACGCGCTTAGACGTTCCTTGGGAATAAGTCCGTCAGACATAGGCTTCGTCGGCCTTGCCGCCCAGCATGATCACGCCCGAATCGGCCAGGCGTTTCACGGTTTGCAGAACACGTTTCTGCTCGGCTTCCACGTCCGACACTCGGACCGGACCACGTGTCTCGAAATCTTCGCGGAACAGGTCTGCCGCCCGTTGCGACATGTTGCGCAGGAATTTCTCGCGCAACTCGGTGGGGGCACCTTTCAGCGCGACGATCAACGCCTCGGACTCCACTTCCTTCAGGATCGATTGGATGCCGCGATCGTCCACTTCCAGCAGGTTTTCGAACAGGAACATCTGATCGACGATCTTCTGCGCCAGATCCGCGTCGTACTTCTTGACGTTCTCGATCACCGATTCCTCGTTGACGCCACCCATGAAGTTCAGGATTTCCGCAGCGGTTTTCGCCCCGCCCAACGGGCTGCGCTTGATGTTCTCGCTGCCCGACAGCAACTTCGTCAACACATCGTTCAGTTCGCGCAACGCCTGCGGCTGAATACCATCGAGCGTGGCGATCCGGAGCACCACGTCATTACGCAGGCGCTCGGTGAAGCATTCCAATACTTCCGATGCCTGGTCCCGGTCGAGGTGAACGAGGATCGTGGCGATGATTTGCGGGTGTTCATTACGAATCAATTCGGCGACCGCGGCCGAGTCCATCCATTTCAGGCCTTCGATGCCACTGGTGTCACCGCCCTCGAGTATCCGTTCGATCAGGCCCGCGGCCTTGTCGTTGCCCAGCGCCTTGGTCAGTACCGCACGGATATACGAGCCGGAGTCGAGACTCAGGGCGGTGTGCTGTTGCGCGGTTTCCACGAAGTCGCCCAACACCTTGCCGATATCCTCGCGCGACACCGCCTTGAGCGCGGCCATGGCGGCGCCCAGGCGCTGTACTTCGCGCGGGGCGAGGAAGCGGAAGACCTCGGCGGCCTCGTCCTCGCCCAACGACATCAGCAGTACGGCGCTACGTTGAAGTCCTTCAGCGTTCATCGCTTATCCAGCTCTTGACCACGGTTGCCACCACCTTCGGATCGGAGCGCGCGATCTGGCGGGCAAACTCCAGGTCACGTTCATATGCATGGACACTACTGTTCTGCTCGATCGCCACACGGGCGTCCGGATCGCCGGTGGTCACATCGGCGGTCAATGCCGCGGCGCCGTCGGCACCGCCGCCACCTTCGAGCGCGGCGGCAGCCGATGTCGGCGGCGGTTCCGGACGGAACAGCTTGCGCATCGACGGACGCAACACCCCGAAGAACAGATACATCGCGACCAGGCCGCCCAACACGTACTTGCCGATGTGCAGGCCCAGGTCGATCATGCCTGGCTGCTTCCAGAGCGGCAGTGCCGCCGCCAACGGTGCATCCGAACCGTCGAACGCCGCGTTCACGACGTTGACGCTGTCGCCCCGTTTGGCATCGAAGCCCATCGCGTCCTTGACTAACGCGGTGGTCTGCGTGATCTGGTCCGCGGTGGCCGGCTGCAACGTCTTCACACCCTTCGCGTCGACCTTCTGCATGTAGTTCACGACAACCGCTGCCGACATCCGAATAATACCGCCCATCGGCTGATCCGAATGGCGAACCGTCTTGTCCAGTTCGTAATTCGTGGTCGAATCGCGACGTACACTCGTTGGACCGGCGGCATTTGCCTGATTCGTGGCGGTGGTGACCGCACTGGCGCCTTGCGCACCGGCGCCGTTCGGGCCGGCATTCGTGATGGGCGTGGTCGGGTTTGCCGGTGGTTCATTCGACAACGCGCCGGGAACGCCACCGCTGTTCGCGCCATTGCTGCTGTCTGACGACATGGTCGTCTGCTGACTGCGGATGGACGCATCCGATGCCGGGTTTGGACGATATGTTTCAGACGTTTGTTCGCTTTGCGCGAAATCGATGTCGGCGCTGACCTGCGCGTGGACGTTGCCTGCACCGTATATCGGCGCCAGGATGGCTTCGATCCGTTGCCGGGCGTTGTCCTGGATCTGCTGTACATACTTCAGTTGGCGCGCATCCAGACCTTGTGCGGACTGCGAGCCGGTCAGCAGGTTGCCGTTCTGATCAACGACCGTGATGTTCGCCGTCGGCATGTCCGGTACCGCGGAGGACACCAGATGAACGATCGCGCTCGCTTGCGCATCGCTCAGCGCGCGACCGGGATACAAATTCAACAACACCGATGCGGATGGCTTTTGCTGGTCGCGAACGAACACGGACTGCTTCGGCATGGCTAAATGCACACGCGCGCTCTGGATCGCGGAAATGGCTCCGATCGTCCTTTCGAGTTCGCCTTCCAGCGAGCGTTGGTAATTGACCTGCTCGACGAATTGGCTGATCCCGAACTTCTCGTTGTCCATCAGCTCGAAGCCGACCGAGCCTCCCTTCGGCAGACCTTGTTGCGCGAGACGCAGTCGCACGTCATGCACCGAGTCCGACGGCACCAGAATGGCGCCGCCGCCTTCGGCAAATTTGTAGGGGACCTGCATTTGCTGCAGTGATTGGATGATCGCACCGCCGTCCCGATCCGACAGATTGCTGAACAACACGCGGTAGTCCGGGGTGCGCATCCACATATACAGCGCCGCCAGCATCGCGACCGCGAACGCTGCCGAGATGATCAACGGGATCTTCGGATTCGCGCGCAGGCGGTCGATCAGCGGTTGCTGCACCGGCTGAACGTCCACGGTCTGACCCGGACGTACCGGAGCAGTCACGGCCGTGGCTTGCGGCATGGCACCCGCTCCGGCGGCGACAGGCGGCGTGCTCATCGCGCGAACGCGCCGGCTTCAAACGCCGTGCTGCGGTAGTGGAGATCAAGTTGCAAGGCCATGGATGACGGTCGGGGCAAGCACTACGGGTTCATGGTCCGGGCCTATGACGTGTGCTGCACGCCGCTGTGCGGCATCATGCGTCCGGAGCCCATACTTTGCCGTGTCAGTCCGATTGCGAGGATGGCGGGAACGTCGCGCCACGCTTGTCGGACCGATTTCGACATGGAGCAGATTATGGCCGGGGGGTACAACGGCCCATCAGTCGATAAGCGGGGGTTTTGGGTCTTAATTGTCCGGTTCGCAGGCCCGATGCAACAGGTAAGATGCCGGTCATTGGTGGAAAAGGCGGTCCAGGACGTCGTGTGAATCTGGGCGGGACCACCTGACCGGGTCACATGGCACGGCGAACGAATGAGGGAGCGACGGCGATGGCGGCACCACTGACGGGACTGAACGGCGTGACGGGAGGCCTTTATGGTAGTGGCGGCGTGGGCGGCACGCGCGGTGGCGCGGCCATGGCCGACCAACTCGGGCAGTTACGCTCCATGGCGAACCAGGCGGCCGGCAAGGCCTCGCTGGACGGTGCGGCGGGCATCGGCGCGGGCGCGCCGTCGGTGGAGGGTGGCAGCTTTGCCACAGCCCTGCAATCGGCGTTGCAAAAGGTGAGCACCGACCAGACCAAGGCGGTGAATCAGGCGCATGCTTTCGAGACCGGTGCCAGCGACGCGAGCCTGAGCGATGTCATGATCGACATGCAAAAAGCCAATATCCAGTTCCAGGAAGCAGTGCAGGTCCGCAACAAACTGGTGGCCGCGTACAACGATGTCATGCAGATGCAGGTCTAGCCGATCACCGGGCCGCGGGGGTAAAGGTTTGCCCTCGGTGTCCCGGTGCGGCTTTGATGTCCCCACCGCTTGCCGACTCCAATCGGTATAACCAAGACAGCAGTTCGGCAATGGCTTGATAGAGCGCGGGCGGAATCTCCCGATCCAATGCCACATTCATCAACATCGATACCATTTCCGGCGCTTGGTGAACGTACAGTCCTTCCGCCCTGGCACGTGCGATGATCGTGTCTGCGATCAAGCCATATCCTTTCGCGACAACGCGTGGCGCACCGGTGCCGCCGCGATCATAGGACAACGCGACCGCGCTGCGCCGTGGGTCGGGGCCATCCGCCGCCGCGACGTAGGCCGGGGCGTCCGTGTCCGACGGCAAACCGGCGGGACCATATTCCGCCGGACCGGTGGGCGAGGATTGCAGTGGGGCCGGCCGCCCCAATCGTGTGGTTTCGCTGCGGACCTGATAATCGGTGTCGATCGCCTCCGTCGGGCGCTTTACCGCACGCGGCTCGCTACCACCGTCCGCCGTCCAGGGCGTGGCTTTGGGGTCGGTCATGATGCCTTGTCTCCAGCCTGGTCGGGTGTCTCGCTCGTGCCATGCGGCGCTTGCAGCTCGCGTATCGCAAAGCCTTTCAGTTCCAGGCCGGTGCCGGCGATTCTTTCTCGAAAATGATCGCTGTCGTGCAGCAACGCAGCCGCGCAGTCGGGCGCCGCCTTCAATCGCGTGATCAGGCGATCGCCCGTCAGTTGCAGCTCCGCGTCGACAGGGCCCAGATGTGGCAGGTCAAGCGTGATATGCATCCGCCACGACGGTTCGGTCTGTCCGTCATGGTTGGCCTGCGCGCCTGGTTCTTCACGACGTTCGATTTCCCACGCCATCTGCGTTCCAGGCCAGGCTTCGCCAGTCCATCGTAATGTTGGATTCTGCAGCAATTCCATTTGCTGCCGTACCGTCGGCAGCGCGTCCGGATGGATGGCATGGGCGAGCGCGTTTGGCATGCCGTTGACGTCAAGCGCATTCGGATCGAGTCCGGTAGCGCTGTGCGCTCCCGCGATGCCTGCGGGATGGGGATGACCGGCGGTGCCTGTCGCGGCCGGCGCGGACGGGTTCGAGAACGGCGACAGGTGCGACAGCGCTTCAAGCAGTGGCGATGCCATGCCGGCGAGGCCACCTTGTGTGTGTCCGCTTGCATTATTGGCCCCGGCCCCCCCGTTTGCGGGGTTATTGCCATGCGATGCGCCGCCATTGCCGCTGGTGTTCGCATTGCCGTTCAACGTGTTTTGCAATACATCGGCAACGCGGGAGAACCAATCGCCGGCCGGCGCAGGGTTGTTGCCGGCGAGTGCGCCGGGATTCGATTGAAAGGCCGTCAACGCATTGGCGATCAAGGTGTCGTGCGCGGGTAACGCCTCGTGCGCAACATCGGGTCCGGGTGGCGCCAACGAGGCGAGCCGCGCCTGGGGTTCGCGCTCGATCGCCGCAAGCGGCCGTTGCCCGCTTGCCCATTGCGCAAGGTGGGATTCGTAGAAAAGACCGCTGTTTTCCAGCGATTGCACTAGTGCCTTCGCCAGCAAGGATGTGAACTGACTGCCTACGACCGGCAGTTCGCCCGTCTGCGTGGTCATGCTGGCGGGCGGTACGGGGCAGAGTGGCTTGTCAGACAGGATCAGCGGTTCTTCGCTCGGCATCTTGGCCAGCGCATCCAGGACGCGCGCATCGCTGCTGACGGTGGCGTAGGTTGACGCCACCGGGGCTGGCGCCGGGGGGAGCCGCACGGCACCTTGCATCGATGGGCCACCGGTGGCGACGCCGGTCTGCTGCTGCGCGACGGAACCCGCGCCTGTCCCGGCGGTGCGGGTACTCAAACTGCCCGCCGCACCCGTTGTCATAGGGTCGACGCGAAGCGGGACCGGGTTTTGTCCGATACGATCGATCGCGTTCATCGTCTGGTTCACCAGCGCCATGACAGCGCATTTTGAAGGAGGCCCTGGCCCCTCGGGAATGTCCCGCCCAGCATTGAACGAGGGGGGTGCGGTTACTCGGCCACGCGACCGTATGCACCCTGCAGCGCACGTGCCTGGCGACCGCTGGCCAGCAACGCCGAGAGGCGCGCCAGCCGCGGTTCGAGGCGATCACGGATGCGGGCGTCGTCATCCAGGATACGACGAATCAAATCGAATTTGCGGGCCCGCTGCTGCGGATCCAGCGGTGCTTGCGCATCATTCGCTTCCAACATATCGACCAGCCGCGAGTACTCTTCCTGCATGGTCAGCAGGTCGTCCCAATTTTCCGAGGATGCCGCATCGCGCATTTCTCGCGTCACGCGTGCAATTTCCTCGTAATGCTCGATCAACTGGTCAAAACCGTGCATCTCAAACTCCTACGGCCTGTGCGACCGCCTGTCCATTCATCTGCGGCGACGGCATGGCATCCAACGGTGCCTTGCGCCATACGTCTTCAAGCGCCGCTAACATCTGATCCACTTCCGTCAGCAGCAATTCGTCATTCTGAAGATTCGCCTGGGTCAATCGAGACAGCATCGCGTCGTAATGACCTGCCAGCCGAACCGCCAGATCCCCGCCACGCTCCATGTCCAACCCGTCCTTCAACCCGCCGCCGATGATCTTGACGGCCTTGTTGATGGCCACGCCTTTCTCCGCCATCCGGCCCGCGCGAATATGCAGGCGGGCTTGGACGATGGCCGCGCGGCTGGCTTCAAACATCATCACCGCCAGGCGCTGCGGACTGGCGCCGAATACACCGGTCTGCGCACCCACGCGGGCATAAGCATTGGCACCGAACTGGCTCGTGGAAAACATGCTGCGTTTCTCCTTCAGAATCCTGGCTGTCTGAAACTGGCTTCGCGGCAGGGGATTTTCAGCGAGGAAGCGTGCATATTGCGCGCCGTTCTGCTTACTTTCCGTTGTTGCCGCCTACATTCAGGTAAACGGCCAACTGGGCCGCGACTTTACCCCTGTTTTGCAGCCGGTTTCTGTTTTGGGCACATTTTCTGCGCCCACCACGGATTCCGATGAGTCTTACAGGTGCCTCTACTGCATTACGGCAATGGTGTCCTCTTTCACCGTATGCGCCATTTTCACCGGAGCGCGACCCGCCATCAATGACTGCTGGTCCAATTGAACTGCGCATTCAACATGTTCGATGCAGTCTTCATCTTTACCGACAACTGATTCAGGCGGGTGAACTGCTGCTGGTAGTTCGACTGGACCTCGTCCAGATGTGATTGAAACTTCGTGATCTGCTTGTCGATATTGGACACTCGGCTATCGAGTGCCTTTGTCGCCGTCGACAGGGACCCCGTCATGCCGGTCACATCATTGACGAGGTTGTCCAGGCGCGCGGCAAAACCCACGGAATACGACACCGTGCCCCGTGCGCCTTTTGCCCCTCCCTGGACTTGCAGCGTCACGCCGTCTATCGGTGTGCCGGCCTGTCCGGTGAGCGTCTGACCATTGCCGGTTGCCTTGAAACCGCCCACCGTGCCGGCCACATCCATGCCGGGCGTGCCTTTGATCGTATCCTTGCCGAACAGTGCAACCGCGCCGTTCCCGCTAATGGCCACGCTCGAACTCTTGCCGTAATTCGTGGATGTCACCGTGAGCTTGCCTTCTTCGTCCGCATTGACGTTGACGCTCGCGCCGCTTGCCGTGAAACCACTATTTTCGTTGATTGCTTTCTGCAGCGCCGTGGCCAGATCCTTCGGCGTATCGTATGTCCCCTTGGCCAGGGAAATATTCTGCATGCTGCCGTTCAGCGTGACGGTGAGGTCCAGCGCGGCCTTCGCGGCGGCGCCGAGGTCGGCTTTCATTTCACCCTTGGCCTCGCCCTGGGTGGCCGCTTGCGTAATGATCACGTCGTACTTGCCGGCAGCGGCTTTCGGGCCCGCAGCCAGGAAATTCACGCCACTGTCCGACGTGGTGCCATTGCTGGCGAAAAGCGAGGCAAATGCCGGCAGGTTCTTGTTCAATGCCTCTTTCAGCTTTTGCGGGTCCAGCGCCAGCGTACCGTCTCCGTTGAACGTAATGCCGACATCGGCCATGGTGCTGTAGCCATTGCCGCCTTCCAACGAGCCGGAGACCATCCGTTGCAGCGTACCCTTGATATTCGATGCTGTGGAGTCGCCGAGCAGGGGGCCGTTTTTCGATGGGTCCGTCGAGTCGTAGTTCGTCAGCGACGACACCGAACCGATCAACTCGTTATAGTTGTCGACGAAGTTCGAAATGTTGCTCTCGATGGCGCTGGTTTCGTTGCTGACCGACAGCGTGGTCTTGCCGGGCTGCGACAAGCGGATCGTGAAGCCGTTCAACGCACCGCTGACCTTATTGGTCGGGCTCGTCAACGCGATACCGTTGACCGACACCTTGGCATCCTGCGCGGCTGTTGATTGCGACATCGCTTGCGCATCGGTCTTCGTCGGATCGAATGACAGCAGTTTGCCGACCGCATCGTCACCACTGGCGGTAATCTGCATCGCCTGCGTGGCGCCGCTTTTGTCGTTGCTCAGCACCAGGCGATACGGGTTATCGGCGCCGTCATTGACGATCGATGCGGTGACGCCCATCCGCGCGTTGTTGATCGCGTCGCGAATGCCGCCTAACGTATTGTTGCCGCTATTGATCGTGATCGTTTTTGTCGTGCCGGTCGATGGCGTGAACGTCGTGCCTTCACCGTAGTGACCTTCCGCGTCGGGCGTGCCACCAGTGGTCTGGGCCGTCGACTTGCCGTCGGCATCCTCGGTGGATTTATTCGTGCCGCCGATGGTACCGAAATTGAACGTCAACGTGGTTGGCGTACCCGATCCGATGGCGGAATTGACGCTGGCCTGTCCGGCGCTTACCATCGTCTGGGACTGGGCCAACTGCGTAACGTCGACGTTGTAGTTGCCGGGCTGTGCACCGGTGAACACATCCGCGTCCGCCACGGTCTTGTCCGTGGACGTTGCGTTCAATGTCTTGAAATTCGACGCGAGCGTCAGGTTGCTCAACGATGACTGGAATGTCGTCAGCGCGTTCTTTAATTGCGCGAAAGCCGACAATTCGGTCTTTACGCCGTCTTGCTGGCGCTGATACTGGGTCAGCGGAATGCTGGCGACCTGCATCAGGCCTGTCAGCAACGAGGAAAGCGACATGGAGGTACCAATCCCGAGTGAAGAGATGACGGACGAAGCGTCACGCTTCTCGGCGCCTTTACTGCTTGCGCTATTGCCAGAAGACGCGTTGGTGCTGTTTCCGTTGTCGGCGTTGGACGCGGACGCACCATTACGCGAAGCGTTGCCGCTTGCGTTGTTGCCGCTGGCTCTCGCCGAAGTCGCCGCACTCGGTATGCTGCTCGGCACCGGGTTGTTGGCGTTGGAAATGGTTACCATTGCTCAGTCTGCCGCCTCCACCGTTTCGCGACAGGAGAGGGGGGGGCGAGATTCGCGGCCCATTCCTGTCGTCAAACGGCATGTGCGTTACCTGCTAGACGACGCGGCGCCCGATACCGGGCGCCGCGTCGTCGATTACCGCTTGAACCTGATTAGCCCGTGACGAGCTTCAGGATTTCTTGCGGGATTTGGTTGGCCTTGCTGACCATCGACACGCCCGCTTGTTGCAGCACGTCAGCGGTCGACAGCGCGGAGGCCACCGACGAGTAGTCCGCATCGGTGATCGTCGATTGCGCCGACGTCACGTTTTGCGTTACCGAGTTCAAGTTCGAGATGGTCGAATCGAACCGGTTCTGAATCGCACCCACGTTACCTTGCAGCGTCGACACCGTGGACAGTGCGGAGTCCAGCGATTGCAGTGCCTTCACCGCGCTGTCAGCCGTCGACAGGTCCAGCTTGGCCAGCGTGTTCGAGCCCAGTCCGATACGCGGCGCACCGCCGTCGATCGCTTGCGCGCCCGTGCCACCCAGTTGAATCTCGCTCGCAGCCGACAGCGAGATCGTGCCTTGCAGTGCTTCACCCAGGTGACGACCGCTACCGCTGTGCTCGTTGATGATGTCCTTGCCACCGGTTTGCGAGACCGTGATGTTACGGCCGTCGGTCGCCGTCATCTGCAGCGTGCCATCCTTGTTCAGCGAAGCCGACACACCGGTCTGGCCCGACACCGAGTTGATCTGGCTGACCAAATCACCTGCAGACAGACGGTTGTCGTTGGCGGTGCCGAACGTGTAGCCTTGGTCACCGAACACCTTCACGCCATTGACGGTCAGGTTGACGGAGTCACCCGCGCTGCCCTTCAGTGCGCCACCGGCTTCGCCGTTCAGCTTGAACATTTGCGTGTTCGTCGCCGTTGCAGTCAGCCCCGAGATGTTCGCGCTGTTGATCGCGGTCACGGCGGCGTACGCGCTGTTTGCGTCTTGGCCGGCGCTGTCGCCTGCGATCGCGGAACCCACTTCGTACGTCCGGCCGGCACCCACTTGGACCGTCAGGGTCTTGCCTGCCAGGCCCTGGCCCGTGATGTTGTTCGTCGCCGCGGCGGTTTGGCCGATTTGCGATGTCTTCACGCCCTGGCTCAGGTTGACCGTCGAGGTTTGGCCGGCATTCGCGCCGGTTTGGAACACAGCGGTGCCGAAGCTGCCATCCAGCAACGTCTGGCCGTTGTACTGCGTCTGCGTGGCCACCGTGTTGACCTGCGTCAGCAACTGTTGCGCTTGTTGATTCAGCGATGCACGGTCCGAAGCAGAGTACGTCGAGTTGGCGGACTGCACAGCCAGCGTACGCACTTGTTGCAGGTTCGACGTGATCTGAGACAGCGCCGAGTCGGCCGTTTGTGCCAGTGCGATACCGTCGTTCGAGTTAGCGATAGCCTGCGTGCTACCGTTGATTTGCGATTGCATCCGGCCGGAAATGGCCAGTGCAGCGGAGTTATCTGCGGCGCTGGCAACCTTCTTGCCCGAGGACAATTGGTTGATCGCATGCGAGTACGTCGACGATGCCTTGTTCAGGTTGTTTTGTGCAACCAACGAGGCCGAGTTGCTGCTGATGATCTGGGGCATGAGAGGCTCCTAATAATTCCGAAATTTGGACCGTTGGGCGGGTTTGCCACATCCGGGAGGCAGTACCGGTAACCGTTGTTTTGCCGATCAGCGCCGCCGTTGTCTTGGTTATCGGAACCCTGTTCAAAAGCTTGAGGGTTGTCGCACACATTTTTTCTTGACAACCTGAGTTCCGTCACCTTGTACCCTAGGAATACGGCTGTTTATGCCAAAACTTCAGTCTTTTTCGATAATCCTTTTTGCCCTGCCACATTGGCCTGCCAATCTCTCGCCGCCTCAAGGCACCTTTGCACTACCATATCGTGCGAGTCCGGCGCTTATAGACTAACGTTCATGCATCTGTACCGTCACTGCCGAATCATACCGAGGCGGCGCTTAGGCAATAGGGGGAATAACGGGGGAAGATCGGTCTATTTACATGACCACGCCACCCTGGCGCGGCGGCGAAATGATCAGCAGCCCATGGGGGCTCGTCGAGAGCGGAGCGGGCAACGCAGGACGCGAGTGCCGCGATGACGGATGCGGGGGCGGCGGCTGCGAATGGCTGTCCGCACCGACCGTCCGTGGTCTCAGGCGGCGTTCGTGCGGTTCGCGCCGAGATCGACCAACTGATTACGCATCACGTAATAAGTGAGTTCCGCATTGTTCGCCAGGCCTAGCTTTTCCAGCAAGCGCGCGCGATATACGCTGACCGTCTTGACCGATAACGAGAGTACGTCCGCGACGTCAGTCAAACGTTTGCCTGACCCGAGCATGCAGAGCGTCTGGTATTCCCGGTTCGACAGTTTTTCGTGTGGCATCTGCGCGGCGTCGGCCGACACATATTCGGCAAGCGCTTCAGCAAGCGACGCGCTCACGTACTTCCGGCCCGCGCAGATTTGCTGAAGCGCGGAGGTCAGTTCATGCGCGTTCGCGGTTTTCGACAGATAACCCGATGCACCGGCCTTGAGCGCCCGTACCGCGTACTGGTCTTCGCGATACATCGAAAATATCAGGACGGGCAGGGTAGGTGAATGGCGCTTGATGCGCCGGAGGACTTCAACGCCGCTCATGTCTGGCAGTGAAATATCCAGCAACACCATGGCCCAGGGGCCGCGTTCCGCCAGGGCGAGTGCTTCCGCGCCGGTGGAAGCCTCCACTGCTTCCGTAAAAAGATTGCGTGCCAACAGCAGTTGGGCAATCCCCTGTCTGATCGCGGAGTGATCGTCGATCAACAGAATCCGTGACATACCTGACTCCCCGTGGAGTGTGTGGTTTGATTCAGCTTATAGCCCGGACGGCTTCATGGATGGCCGTCCTGAAAACATGCCCATTTGCCAGCTCACTGTTTGCATGCGCGTCGCTTGCGCGACCACTGCGACATGAGTGGTTCGATTCCTGTTATACGTATCACGCCGTAAAAGAGTTCACCAATTTTGTCAGAAAAACGTACCAGGATACTGCCGTGCTCTTGTCGCGGGGCTCGATGGCGCGACATGCTCACGTTCCGCCTGGGTGTTCCTGCTGTTTTCAGCGTGGCGAGCGGCGTTCCTTCGGTTGCGGCCCGATCCACGGCAATGCTGCTTCCACGATCGTACCGGTCACGTCCGGTTTGCCGGCATGCAGTGCTTCAGGCTGGGGCGCGTCCGCCACAACCTGGTCGATCAACGAAAACCGGCCGCCCAACGCCTCGCAGCGTTGCCGCATGCTTTCCAGGCCGACGCCGTCTGTGTGATGTCGCACTATTTCCGTTTTGTCGCTGGGTGATGCACTTGCCGTTTTCTTTACGTCGACGTCATCGAACGCTTCCTGTGCCGCGCGCTCGGCACGGGCCCTGCGTGCCGCGGCGATGCCGCGACCATTGTCCGAGACCATCAGGCGTACGCCCGTTGCTAGCACGGACAGCGCGACCGTCGCAGATGTCGCCTGCGCGTGCTTGACCACGTTATGCAAGGCTTCCTGGCAGATTCGCCATACCGCAGTAGCCGACGCCTCGTCCATTGGTGCAAGTCGGGGGTCGGTCTTGCAGTCAAAAGTAATGTGTAGTCCGCTACGCTGACTGAAGCTCTCCACCCAATCCTGGAGACGGGCAACGAGGTCCGTGGCCGGGGGCAGCGTGTGTCGATCGTCTATCAGGCGCCGCATTGCCGCGAATGCCGCATCCAATGCCGTTTCCGCGTCGGTAAGTGCTCGGGCGGCCTGGGAATTGGGGACAAAACCATCCGATACCGCCACCCTGCTGAGTGAAATGCGCAACGCGGTAAGTTCGGCGCCGAGATCGTCATGGATATCGCGCGCCAGACGCACGCGTTCTTCGTCACGCAACACGACGCCCATCATGCCGGGGGCAACGGGAGCGCCGGAGGCGGCTTGTTCGGCAACATCCGATGCGGGCAACTTAGCGCGCAAAGAACCCGCCATGCGTTGATTTTTCGAGGACAACACGATCGATGCGTCTGCCACGTGATCCTTACGGTTCGTTCCAGCAGATATCGGTGAATCGGATACGACATGCCGGTGAGGCACCTGACATCCACCGTTTGCGCATCCTGCCACCGATGAATGCCGTTATTTATAAGATACCGCATTCAGGAAGTGAGGCGTGTAGGAAAAAACCTCGCTTTCTGTTCCTGAAATTCCGACGGCAGACCGGATCATAGCGTATTTTTGAGACTAATATGACTGCTCAAATTACGAAGCCGCGCGGTTGTGCGGTGTACGCAACATGCAAGGCGCAGGCCCGCCGGACAGGCCACTTCGACAGTGTTCCCTATATCCCATCATTTTAGAGCGCGCGAAGTGTGATTGACTGGACGCGGCAGTTATATTTTCAAAGGGTGTTCCCAGGATATGCGCCGCGTAAAATGCGTTCGATTAATACAAGCGTTTTGTCGGAATAATTCCTATTGAAAAAGTAAGATGCACAGCGATCGAAAATGAACGGTTTACGCGCACGCGCAACGATTAGTAGTCAGGGTGTCGTGAAAGGTGCGGATTCTGCCGGATATTGATGACATCCTGATGTAAACGGTGGCAATGCGCTTGGCTCGGCGTCAGGACGACAACAGGAACGAAACGTAAGCACGATGGGTCATTTCTTGCGATTCACGGGCGTGCGCATGGCGATCAATGCACTTAACGCCTTGATCCGGTATCGTCACGGCTTGAGTCTGTCATCGAGAGAATGTGATGCTTCCTGATCTTTCCGTGCTACCTCTGCCGCTGGCGGTGTCTGCCCCGCCGACGTCACCGTCGTGGCGCACGGTGGTTACGGAAGCAAGTCGTCTTGCCGGTGCGAGACTGCGCTTGCTGTCTCCGGATGGTGGCGTCGACACGATCGCAAACGCACTGCTTGACCTGGCGTTGGCGTATGCCGCGGCTGCTCGCCATGCCGACGCCGTCGCACACTGCGCGCTTGCTGGTGAGCTAGCCGGCGATGGGATTGAAAAAGCGACGCAAGCGGGCGAGTCACGGGACGCGGCGCTGCATGTTACGCAACAGCGCGCCGCTTATTTGCGCGCATGCATGCTGGCGCAAGCGGAACGCTTCGACGAGGCGGCGGATGCGTTCCAGGCGGTTGAGGGGCGGGAAAGTGCCGTGGAAGATATCACGCGGTGGCAGATGGAGGCAGGCATCGGGGCAGCCTTGTGCCAGGCCACGCTCGGCCGCGGCCTGGAGGCGCGCCGAACGCTGGACAGTGTACTGCCGCGTTTGCAGACGTGGATCACCGCGGGACACGATGGTGCGCTCGAGCAGGACGCACGGATGCTGATGCTGCGTTTCGGCTTGGCGCAAGTGCGGATGCTGCTCGCCTTGCATCGGCCGCTCGAGGCATTACGCGTGCTGGAGCAAGTCGAGGTAATGATGCCGACACCGGATTTGCCAGGCGACGTGGCGTCTCATGGTGATCCGGGCAAGCCAGTCGATGCGATGGCAGGGCAGGTGGCGTTGTTACGCGCGGCGGCGTTCCTGTCACTGGACAAGCCAATGCAGGCGGTGGCGCCTTTGGAGACGATTTTCGTCACGCGGCCGGACGATCCGGCGGCGCTCGTTTTGTATGGGCAGGCCATGTCCGCGCTCGGCGAGTACGCCTTCGCGGTGGATCGCTTCGAGGCCGCGTTACGCGCGATGCCGCGTTTTGCGCCGGCGTATCGGTATATGGCAAGTGCGCTCGCCATGCAGAAAAGTGATGACGCGGCGCTTGTTTGCTTACGTGCCGCGCGGGACATTCGGCCTGATTTTCCCGAGGTGTGGCTCGATGAAGCCGGTATCCGCTTGCGTCTTGGCCAATTGCGGCGTGGGTTTGCTGCATATGAATGGCGCGATGGCGCGCGACTGGCTGCCCGCCGCAGCGATGCGTATTGGAATGGTGACGACGTCTTGACTGGACGGTCTTTGCTGGTCGCCGCCGAGCAAGGGCTGGGCGACGCTATTCAATTTCTGCGTTATATCCCGTTGGTTCGGCCTCTGGCGCGGGACGTGATCGTCGAGGTGCCGGTTCCGCTATGGCGCCTGGTTGCCGCCTGTGCGGACGCATGGGGCGTGCGCGTGATTCCGCGCGGCGAGCCGTTGCCCGATTGTGATCGATTCACCTTGCTGATGAGCCTGCCGTATGCAATGCAAACGACGCTGTCGACGATACCGTCCAGCGGGCGCTATTTTGCCGCCGCACCTGCTTTGAGTCTATCGCGGCCGAGGCAGCCTGACGGTTCGGGCCCTTTAGAAGACATGCCGTTCGAGGTCGTGCCGGATGGGGTGCGCCGGTTGCGCGTTGGACTGGTTGTGTCCGGCAATCCGGAGTATCGCAACGATGCATTTCGCTCGATGCCCCTATCGATGTGCGCGCCGCTGTTCGCGTTGGACGGGGTGGAATGGATCATGTTGCAGCCCGCGTTGCGCGACGCCGATCGGCAATGGATCGACGGACAACGAGAAGCCGGGCACGCCTTGCACTGGCGTCCCGGGCTACTGGAGAGGCAACAAGGGGATTTTGCCGATACCGCCGGGCTGATAGAAACGCTCGACCTGGTGATCAGCGTCGACACGGCGATCGCCCATTTGACTGGGGCGCTCGGTGTGCCGGTGTGGATTCTGTTGCCATTTGTCGCCGACTGGCGCTGGCTTAGCAACCGAAGCGATAGTCCCTGGTATCCGAGCGCGCGCTTGTTTCGGCAACCGGCATTGCAGGATTGGCCAGCCGTGATCGCCGAGGTCGCCGCTGCATTGATGCAGCGGCTGGATGGTTGAACGGGCCCTTAGTACCGTGCCCCGTACGTCGGAACGCGTGGCAACGGGCGTCCGAATCAAGCATGTCAGGCGATATCAACGCCTATGAGTCAGGATAAACGCATCGATCAGACGCGACCTGAGAAGAAGGTCGGGTTTTGCCAATTTCCCAGTGCCGCTACCTGCGCCTGATCACCTTTATACAACGTTATTTCGCGTTGCAATTCGTTCACCAGCTCGGCTTGCCGCAGTCGCAGACGTTCCTCCGGCCACGTGGACCGGTCCTGTCCCTGTGTTACAGGTTGCGGTTCGGAGCTATGGATGGCGTTGTGCATCTGCATCAGCATGTCCGACTCGTCACCCAGCGCCGCGAATACCGGCGCGGCATGCTTCTCGATGAACGACATGTGCAATTGTTCCGTTCCGTCGGTGCCCAACCGGATTTCAAACCGCATGCCATGCATACCTTGCGGCATGCCTTGGCGATGGTCGTCGATCGTGAAGCCGACCGACTGCCGGCCTTCCGTGCTGTCCATGGCGCTGGTGTGTGCGGAGGGCACATTCATCAAGAAGCTGTAAAGCTTGCGATCAGGATCGTTGATGGTAAGGCTGCCGTCAGCATTGCGCGTCACTTGGGGCACGGTCCTCGTTGGATCGTTCGCGTGTCCGGTCGGTGCGATCGACTCCAGGTACCAGGCGAGGGCGCGCGCGGTCGTCAGCGTGGCGGCTGCCGCGTAGGCGTTGCCCTCTGTACCTATCTTTACCGCGCCAAACGCTTGCCCTTCCTGGTTGATCAACGCAAGCGCCAGGTTTTCGCCCATGTGAAATTGCTTGCGCACTTCCAATGTGTCGATTCTGGCACCGTGCGCTTCCGCACGTTCCCGGGCACGGACGTCGATACCCCCGCTCAACAGCGTGTGTGGAGGTGCTTTTTGCAGCGCTCTCAGCATATCCCGTGCGTTGTGCGCATAGGCTTGCTCCGCCTTGTCCGCGGCGCGGCGTTCGAAGACGTTCGAGAGGTCCTCGACAAAGCGGCCGATGTTTTCCAGACCACGTGCGATCGACGCAAAGGCGGACGAGAATGCGGCGCGAGCGCGATCCGCCAAGCCCAGCGTCTGCGTGCGTGCCGCGCCGTCACTGATCTCGACTTGGTGCAGTACAGGTGCAACCGGGCTGACTTCGCCGCTCTCGATTTTCTCGAGTGCTTCGGTGACGTTGGACAGCTCGGCCTGCAGTGCTTGCAAGCGCGGGGTGCGGGCATCCGACACGACTAGCGCACGCGCCTCGGCGGTGAACCGTGCGCGTTCCTGACCTACGAGATCATCGAACCGCGCCATGTCTTTCTGGACGTCGGTCAGCGTAGCCTTGATCAACGTGCGCGCGGCATGGTCGGTGGCGAGTTCCGGATAATCGGCCAACGCGCTCAAGCCCAAGTATCCACCGCCCAACAACGCCAGAGCCTTTAACGGTAATGATGCGGTGACCGTGCCCACGGCATCCCCGACGACCGCGACGCCCGCGCCTGCCGCGGCGATTCCCAAGGTCGGCATGACGGCCGATAAGGCACCGCGGGCCTGGTGGTACCAGCGCACGCCGGTATCGGTGTAGTTTAGTTGCGGTGCGTCCAGCAGTTCCTTGGGTTGCTTACCGGACTTCGTCGCGAGATCGTACCCTAACGCGGTAAGTTGCAGGTTCAGCTTGTGCATCTTGTCCCGGATACCCGAGGACACTTTTTCGGCTTCCTCGAGATTTCGGTTGGCCAGGGAAACGGGGGCGGCCGGGGTGGCATCGGTCGAGGATTGCACCGTTTCTTGACCGGTGAGCGCTGCCGGCAATGCGTCTACCAAGGCATCTTTTGCAACGGTGGCCACACTGCCGACTACACCGCCTGCCATACCGACGACCCCGCCCATGACACCGGCGGCACCACCCAGCATCCAGCCACCGAAACCAAGTGCCCGCGCCATCAGCCCGGCTTGCTGTTCCTGTATCTGGTTTTCGGAGGCATCACGCGCGCCCTTGTCACCCAGTGCCAGCGTTGGTGTTTCATCCGGCCTCATGAAGGTGCTTAACGACATCAACGGGATATCCAGTTCGTCGTCGAGTTGCAGCACGACCGGCCTGACGTTTTGTGCACCATCAGATGCCGGCAGCCCGCCAATGACGTTTTGCGGTACGCCATTCACACCGGGTTTGCCGCCATCGATGTTTTGGTACACCGGCGTAGCGGTTTCGTCATCGTCCGGGAAGTCCTCGAAAATCTCTTCATCATCATCCGGGAAGTCGTGAAACACGTCGCCGTCGCTGTCCGCTTCCGGCGCAATGGTGTCGGCTGCTTCTTGCTTGGTCAGTACCGCGGCGCCTTTGTTCTTGTCTTCTGTCGAGACGAGCGTCCACCCGTCGAGTTGCGAGTCGGCGCTCCCGGCGGTATCGTTATCGTGGATGGCGGACGCCAGCAGCGTCCATCCGTCGACTTCGGCATGGGCTTTGGCGTTGGACGTCGGTGCCGGGTCCTGCGCCACGGCGTGCTTCGGCGTGCTTCCGAAACCCGTCAATGCACCTGCCGCGCCCCAGACGTTGCCCATGAGCCCCAATACGTTGCCAAACATGCCGCGCGCGTTGCTGCTATCGTTCAACAATGCCGTGCGGGTTCCGCCGTCGCCGACGCCCACCATCGTGCCCTGCATGGCGCCTGTTCCTGGCGAGGTTGAATGCGATGAGTAAGCCGGCGATGTCGTCGCGTCCGAGGACACAATCGACGTCGTACTGTCGGTGACGCCAGGTAATCCTGAAAAACTAGCCACAATACATTCCTTATACGTTAATAGCTGGCAAATTGACGGTGTGACGGCCTTGAACGATCTCTCGCCACAGCACTGCCACATCGATGAAAGCATCGATCGTGACGGCGAGCGAGCCCGCGTCACATCCGGCGAGTGGTACGCGGACGCACAGCAACACCGCCCCCGTGCCGGATTGCACGCCCAGCGTGCATCCACCCGTTCCGGCCCACAATGCGTTTGCTTCGAGCATCAGAAGCAGCAAGCGGTCTTTGGGCAGTTGCGGGTCGAGCTGGCCCAGGCTGGTGAAGAGCACCACATTGCCTTTGTCTTTATCGCCTTCGGCGCTCAAGCCGATCGACAGACCGAGCGCGCGTAGTTCCTGGTTGAGTACGAGGTCCGCTGCGGGCTCCAGGCCAACCAACAGCGCATAGTCTTTGAGGAGTTGCTGATAACGCGTCATGACTGTATTCCTGAAAGCATGTCGTAGAGGTTGGCAGCGCTGGATCGTGACACGCGTTGCGTGCCGTGTGTCAACGCGGGTGCCCAAGCCAGTGCGGCCTCGGCCTGGTTGCGGCAAGCGCGTGCCAGCATTGCCGGCGGCGTATCCACGGAATGCCGCTGTTCCAGCACGAGTTCATCGGCGCCGAGTTGAAGCGCGAATGTCGCTCCAGCGGTGGCAGGCCCTAATGTGTTTGCTTGCAAAAGCAGGCGCAGCAGGTCGATCGACGGTTCGGGCGGTAGTGGGCCGATCTTGCAAGCACATTGGATGGTGGTGGCCCCTGCGTCTTCGGTCGGCGAAAACGTCAATATGACGTTGCCAACAACCAAGGTCTGGCATGCGGTCAGCGCTTCGGCATCCGCACCAATTTCCAGTGCGAGCGCCTTTAGCGCGCCAACGTATTTCGGGTCTAATGACATGAAAGGGTCCTCAGGCGTGCGGTTCCAGTCGTTCGTTATGCTCGAACATTCCCGTCAGTTCCGCGGCCCAGGCTTGCGCTTGTTCGCGCAAGCCGGCCAACATCGCGACTACGCGATCGGGGTCCAGCGAGGCCAGGCGCGCGGTCTCGCTGGCGATGACGATACGATCGCCGCGCAAGCCGAGGGTGGCGCCCCGTGTACCTGCCCAGAGGTTATTGGCGTGCAGTAGCAGACGACATACGGCTTCCGATGCTGGTGCCGGCAAGCGAACCACTTCGCATCGCACGACCATGCGGTTTTCGGTGTCGTTTTGAGGATCGGCTTCAAGAGCAAAGTCGATGCGGCGCCCGTCGATCGTCAAGCTTTGCGCTTGAACAAGGGACGATGGATCGATGCCGGGTAAGTGGTGCGCCAATGCCTCTAAGAGGGCAAGATAGGGCGTGTGGACCAAGGGAGTCTCCTACGATGGGGCACGCCGACCTGACGCGCCTCCTTCGTAAGGAACGGGTTTTTACTTATGGTTCCCTTGTATCCTGACTGGCGGCTTTAGTCCTTCTTCGGCCGTTCCTCGAGCAGCAATGCCACGAGGCTTGTCCAGCCGCTTTGATGGGCCGCGCCAAGTCCGCGACCGTTGTCGCCATGGAAATACTCGTGAAACAGCACTAAATCCGCCGCTCGCGGATCGAGGCTGAGGCCCGGATAGGCCTGCATCACGGGCCTTGATCCGGTTTCGTCTTTTCGGAACAAACGACAGAGCCGGTCAGCCAGCGCGTTCGCGATTTCCCTTAGCGAGAGCATCTTGCCTGAGCCGGTTGGATATTCGACACGGAAATCGTCGCCGTAATAGCGGTGGAACTCATATAGCGACTCCACCAGAAGGTAGTTTACCGGCATCCAGATTGGCCCGCGCCAATTCGAATTGCCGCCAAACGTCCGCGTCACCGATTCCGCCGGTGTGTACTCGATGCCGAACGACTCACCATTATGATCGAGCGCGAACGGCGCATGCTCATGAAAGCGCGATAGTGAACGGATACCGTAGTCGGACAAGAATTCCGTCTCGTCAAGCATGCGCACCAGAAGGCGTTTCATGCGATGGCCACGCAGCAGCGATAGCAGTAACGTATTCCCGCGCCCCGGCTCATACCAGCGTGATACCAATTTGGCGAGATCGGGGCGGTGACGCAGAAACCATCGCAGCCGTTCTTCCAGACGCGGCAGTTTGTTGACAGTTGAAGCATCTAGAACATGTACCGCAAACAATGGGCTCAGTCCGACAATCGAGCGCACGCGCAACGGCAGAGAATTGCCATCCGGTAATTTCAACGCATCGTAGAAGAACTGATCACGATCGTCCCACAAACTGATATGGCCACTCGCGGCGCCGTTGATGGCTTCCGAGATATATAAAAAATGCTCAAAGAACTTGACCGAGATGTCAACATACGCCTCGTTGGTCGTTGCCAGTTCAAGGCCGATTCGCATCATATCCAGCGCATAGGCCGCCATCCAGGCCGTGCCGTCCGATTGATCGATCCGGCCGCCGGTAGGCAACGGCGCCGATCGATCGAAGATCTGGATATTATCGAGGCCAAGGAAGCCCCCCTGAAACAAGTTGTGACCTTCGGCGTCTTTTCGATTGACCCACCATCCAAAATTCAACAATAACTTGTGGAAGGTCCGCTCCAGGAACAGTCGATCCGGCCGCCCGGTGAGCTTCATATCCATTTCGTACACGCGCCAGGCCGCCCAGGCATGCACGGGTGGGTTCGCATCGCCGAATGCCCATTCGTACGCCGGCAACTGGCCGTTTGGATGCATGAAACGATCTTGCGTCAGCAAAATCAGTTGCTTCTTCGCGAAATCCGGATCGACGACGGCGAACGCGACTGCCTGGAACGCCAGATCCCACGAGGCATACCATGGATATTCCCAGGTATCCGGCATTGAAATGATGTCGGCGTTCGAGAGATGCCGCCAGTCGCTGTTGCGACCTTGCTGCCGCTCGGCGGGCGGGGTGGGTTGCGAGGCGTCGCCGTTCAACCACCGTTTGACGTCGAAATGATAAAACTGCTTCGACCAGATCAGCCCGGCCAGCGCCTGCCGATGGATCACCTTGCCATCGGCATCGGGCACATTCCTTTGCAACGCCGCATAGAATGCATCGGCTTCCGCGATGCGCTGCGTGAAAACCTCGTCGAAGGACTGGGCGGGAGCGAAGCTGTTCGTCTCTCGCTTCAGTCGCATGCCGATCGTGCGTTTTTCGTGTCCCGGCATGTCCAGGCGCCAGTGCGAGGCCACCTTGCTGCCAAACGCGTCGGCACCTCGCCGCACCGCCTCGGTCTTGCCGTCGATCACGAAATCGTTGATGCCGTCTTTGAACGGTCCCTCGCCAGCATCGCCGAACAGTCGCTCGATATTGGTTTCGTTTTCGCAGAACAACCATTGTGGCGGTGCACCGGATGCGTTCCCGGTCTGGGGTTGCACCGACCACCGGTAGCGGTGCGGCAATTCCGGATTGCGTGCGATAACGGAATCGCCATCGAGGCGGATTTCCGGCTTTGCACGAGCGGTGTCCCATGACCACGTATTGCGTGCCCAGAAATGGGGCAGGACATGCAGCACCGCTGGCCGCGGACTGCGGTTCTCCACCGTCACCCGCATCAGGATGTCTTCCGGCGTGGCTTTCGCGTATTCGATCGTGACATCGAAGTAGGCGTCGTCTTCGAAGACGCCGGTGTCCAATATCTCGTATTCAGGTTGCGTCGGACCTCGCCGGCGATTCTCGTCGACCAGATCCGCATAGGGAAACGTCGCATGCGGATACTTGTACAGCATCTTCATGTACGAGTGCGTGGGCGTGGCGTCGAGGAAGAAGTACAGTTCCTTGACGTCCTCGCCATGATTGCCTTGTTCGTTTGTCAGCCCGAACAGACGCTCTTTCAGGATGGGGTCTTGACCGTTCCACAGCGCGACGGACAGGCACCAATTCATCTGCTCGTCGGCAAACCCGCCAAGGCCGTCTTCGCCCCAGCGGTAGGCGCGGCTGCGCGCGTGGTCATGGGGAAAGCTATCCCAGGCCGTGCCGCCCGGGCTGTAGTCTTCTCGCACCGTACCCCACTGCCGCTCGCTGAGATAGGGGCCCCAGCGCCGCCATGTCGCCGGGGAGGCGGCGTGCAGGCGTTGTCCTTCGGTGGTATCCAGTATGGTCTGTGGTGGTGCGGCGGACATCTTCACTCCTCTGGCAAAAACGACAAGACAAGACTAGATAAACTGGACGGTACTCGCGGCCGAGGGGTGACGCAGCAATACTTCCAGCCGCAGGCGCTCCGCGAGCGACCAGGCCTGGAACGGCGCGCCGCGTGGCGTATGCGGCGCATCGCCATCGGCGATCTCGCTGATGTGCCCGATCCCGGCCGACGCCAAATGGGCGTCGAGCGGGGCGATGAAGCGCCGGCGCGCCTCGTCCGCCACGCGATCGAGGTCCAACTGCGCATGGCCATGCGCATGCACGCGTAGCCAGGCTTCGACAAAAGGACCGGTCAGCCAGGGCCAGACCGTGCCCTGATGGTAAGCGTTGTCACGCCGATCCGGCGGGCCCTCGTAGCGGCCGATGTAGCGCGGATCAGACGCGGCCAAGGTGCGTAATCCCATCGGGGTCCACAAATGCCGTTCGACATGCGCCACGATCGCGCGCGCTGTCGGTAAGTCGACAACCGGATAAGGTAGTCCACCCACCGCGAAGATTTGATTGGGTCGGAGACTGGCGTCGACCCGGCCGGCTTCGCCGTCCGCATCAACGCTATCGTATAGTCCCCGGTCTTGCACGTCGTCCAAAATTCCAGCGACCTGGGAGGTGGCCTCTGGCGCGTCCGGTGCCGGGATGAAACGTCGCGTGAAACTCGCCTGTGCTTGCGCGGCCAACGCGCGCCATTTTGGGACCCATACGCCGACGATGCGTAAGGCGTTGATCCATAACGCCTGGATTTCCACCGGTTTGCCGATCCGCGGGGTAACGGGGCGAACGCCTATGCGTGCGTCCATCCAGGTCAGTTGCGAGCCGGGTACGCCCGCGAACAACAGGCCATCGGTGTCGGCGTGGATGCCGAAGCGTGTGCCGGCGGCATAGCCTTCGACGATCTGCTCCATCGCCCGATGCAGGACCGGCTGTAGCGGATGCACCGACGGATGGGTTGTCCCGGTTGCCGCGGCGCTGGGACCGGGGGCCGCCTGTGACGAACGTGAACCCTTGTTGGTGAGCATTGCCCAAGCCTGCCCGTCTTGCGTACCGCCATCTGGATGGTGATTCAGGAAAGCATGTGCGGCAACGATGAACCAAAGCGACGCATCCACGGCATTGTATTCCGCGGGCGCATCAGGATTGGCGTCATCCGTGAAGCGATTCGGCAGCATCCCGTGATCGACCACGGCAGCCCATTCGCGCAATATTTCTCCCGCGAGCGTGACATTGCCGGTAGCCAACGCGATGCCGCGCAAGGCGATGAACGTGTCGCGCCCCCAGTCGGTGAACCACGGGTAGCCCGCGATAACCGTGGCGCCACCGCCACGCTCGACAATGTAGTGGTGGACCGCGCGCGATAGCGCGGCGAGCGGGTCGCCAAGGGGATAAGGACTCGCGGTGAATACATCGTTCTTGGCGACGGGAGGCGTTTGTCGCGGCGTTTGGGACAAAACATCGGTAATGCGGCTGGCTTGCTCTGCCCGCGCCGTTTGTTCGAGAAAGAGGGCTCGCTGTACATACTCTCGCACACGCACGTCACGGCTGTCCCCTGCGCGTAGCACCATCAAAGCTTGGTCGCCCGGATCGCCAAATGCAAACGTGAAAATACCCGGCGAAGCCAGATCCTCGGTATCGTCCAAGCCACGTAACGATTCGTCATGGTAACGGAACCGATCGAACCATTCCGGATCATGCTGGTAGGTGCCATTGCTGAGCACCGATACCGCCGGCCGGTCTTTGTATGGTCGCCAACTGATGCGGCCGGCCTGGCCGGACGGTGTGAAATCGAATGTGTCGTTGCGTTTATGCAGCGCGTGATAATCGCGTATGCTCAAGAGCGGGCGCACGCGCAACCGGGCACCGGCAAGCACGCCGGTTCGATCGTGCGCCGACCATCTTAAAATGACATCGCCGCTTTGCCCCGCGCTGCATACCTCGAAGATGACGCTGTCGCCGTCGTCTGGAAGGCGGCCCCCCTTTGCCCCCGGCTTGGCGGTAGCCGTCGACGCGACAGGGCCCAGCGCGTAGCGCCATGTTGGCCAGGGGGTTGCGGAAAATGCCCGGAGCCGGCGCCAACCGTCGGGGTGTAGCGTATCCGGCGCATAGGCCTGGGTCGTCAGGGCAATGACGTCGCCTTGCGCGGTCTCGATCCATGCCTCGACGCCGTTCATCAGCACCAGACGCCCGGACGGCGGGAGCGATGCGCACAACAACAGTGCGTGATAGCGCCTTGTACGCACACCGTAGCGGGTACCCGACGCAAAACCGCCGAGACCATCCGCTTCCAGCCATTCGTCACCCGATGCGCGGGGATCCCCCGCATCGGGCCGCAGGAGTTCCCATGCTTGCGTGCCGGTTTGCTCAGACTGTATCGGATCCGCTGCCACGTCTGGTGCCTTTACGACCTGCGCCGTGCTTGAGGCGGCGAGGGGCGTTTTACGCTTTCTGCTCGCACTTTTTGCACCCTTTGCGCCACTGCTGTCGTCCGCGGTCGGAACGGCGGCGGATGCGCCATCCGCTGCCGGCGCGGTATCACTGGCGCGTTTCCGCGACGTCTTGCGTTGCCGGGACTCCGTCTCTGTCTTCATTCGCCAATCCTGTCCTCGTCTCTTTGTAAAAGGATATCCGAGCTTGTACCCCGATGTCGCCAAACGAACGAACGGTCGATCAATGGCAGGATGGAGCAGGTTAATTTGCCGGACGCCATCGTTCCGCTTGACGCTCTGGTGGAGTCAGAGGCTTACCGTATCACGGCAAGACCATCGGAATACCCGCCGTGCGCGACGAATCAATCGTTTGTCTTAATTTCCTCTGGATAGCATCTTATAGGCATCGCTGATAAGCTGCCATGAAGCTGCGACACGTTTTACTGTATGCCTGCCCGTCGAATAAAAGATAAGATGCGTGGCAAGTTTTTAAGATGAAACGGGAGCTGTAAAGAAACGTCTACCGTGCGATCAATAAAAACACGTTTAAATAACGTTTCGCGAGAATGCTATGGCGGTTTACAATGTTTGTGCGTTCAGTATCTTCTAAAGTAGTACAGAATGTGTCTTCTCCTGAAAATCGATCCTGCTTGCACGACATCCGATGGTCCATCCGATACCTGATGACGAGAATGCACGATTAGCGGCGTTGCGGGAGTATGGCCTGCTGGATACGCCGCAAGAGGAGGCGTTCGATCGCATTACGCGGTTGACCGCCCGCATCTTCAACACATCGACGGCCCTGATCACACTGGTAGCTGAGAATCGGCAGTATCTAAAGGCCTGTACCGGGTTCACCGTGATGGAGACGCCCCGGGAGATGTCGTTTTGCGCCCACCTATTGCGCCAGCCCGACGTCCTGGTGATATCCGATACGTACGACGACCCGACTTTCCGTCATCATCCATTCGTCACGCAGAACGCGCCGTTCACGCAGCCTGCACCGGTGCGTTTCTATGCCGGCGCGCCGTTGCGGGCGCCTGCTGGTCATACGTTGGGGACGCTCTGCGTGCTGGATGCGCAACCGCGAGGTCCGCTATCGGACCTTGAAAAGGGCGTGCTGCGTGATCTCGCCAGCTTGGTGATGGACGAGTTCGAATTGCGCCGCCTGCAACGCGCGGCATCGGATGGCGGTGCGGTCTTTACCGCGCGCGCGGCCCGTTCCAACCATGCGGTTTTGATACTCGACACCCACGGCAGGGTGATCGACGCCAATGCGCGCAGCGCGGCCACGTTTGGTTACGACACGGATGCGTTGCTGGGTAAGCGGATCGACGCGCTGATCAATCACGCCTGGCAGGCGGTGATGGTGTTGCGCATGGACACCACCTGCGTCGGTGAGATGGCGCCGGCCGTCTCACCGACGCAGACCCGCGATTTGCGTGCTACACGGAGTGACGGTACGTCGCTGGCGGTCGAGATGTTCGTCGCGTCTCTGCCGGTGCAGACCGTGCCGATACCGTTCAGTGCGATGGCCCCGGATCAGCCGTCGGAGCGGAATGGTCGGATGGGTTGGGTAGCTCATTCCGATACGGTCGACCCGCATCGCGATGCGGCCCTGGCGACAGCGGTAGACGTGCAGCGCTTCGATGGATATGGTTTGGTGATTCGCGATCCGGCGCGCCGTCGCAAGCTCGAATCGGACTTGTATCGTCTGGCGCGTCTCGATCGCCTGACCGAAATGGCAAACCGCGATGCGTTTCTCGATCGTTTAAACGACATCATCTCGGAACGACGCGCGCCAAGCGACCTGCTGCTGATCGATTTGCATGAGTTTCGCATGGTGGCTGACTCGTGGGGGCCGACGATAGGCGATCAATTGATGCAAGTGATCGCCAACCGTGTACGGGAAATCACGTGTAATCCCGAGGCGGTCGATCATGCGCAGTGCATGGCTGGACGGGTTGGTGAGAACGCGTTTGGCATCTTGTTATGGCCGGTCCCCGAGGGGGATAAGACCGTATCGGCGCAGCAACATCCCGGACGCTCGACAACCAACGTCGCGGAGAAGGCGACGATGATGGGACAGGATTTCCTGGCGCAAGTACGTATCGGCCCTTTGTGTGATCGCTTGATTGCCGCGATTGGACGGCCCGCAAGTGTCCAGGGGCACAGCGTATCCATCAGTGCGTGTATCGGTTCGGCCTCTTTTCCGGCCGATGCGAAAGATGCGAATGAGTGGTTGTCCAACGCGGACCTGGCTTTGTTTCAGGCGAAAGCGTCTGATCCAGCGACCTACCGGTTTTTCGTCCCGTCGTTACGCGAAACGGTGCTGCGACGTCGCATTCTGGAATACGAACTCGGCGAAGCGGTGGAAAACGGGCAGTTGGAATTGTTCTATCAGCCGCAGGTCGATCTTGCAACGGGGGAGGTGCTCGGCGCGGAAGCCTTGCTGCGCTGGCGGCATCCTTCACGGGGGCTGCTCGCGCCAATCGATTTTCTGGATGTCCTCGAATCCACCGCCCTGGCCGCAACGGTCGGGGAACGGATTATCGCCACGGCTTGCGAGCAAGCGGCGCGCTGGCGCAATCGCGGCTTTCCGCAGTTCCGGATGAGCGTCAATTTGTTCGGTCGGCAAGTGACCAGTGGCAATCTGGTGTCGCAGGTCATGACGCCGCTCGCACGCTTCAACTTGCCTCCGGATGCGATCGAGATCGAGTTGACCGAGTCGACCATTCTGCGGCGTGACAGCGTCACGCTCGAGCCGCTTCGTGAACTTCGCAATGCCGGCGTACGGATTGCATTCGATGATTATGGGACGGGCTATGCCTCATTGAGTCTCCTCAAGGATTTCCCGCTGACGCGTTTGAAGATCGACCGCGCTTTCGTGACAAACCTTGTGCATGATGCGGCGGACGCCGCCGTGGTGCAGGCGATCATCTTTCTTGCCAAGCATTTTGGCTTGCACGTCATTGCGGAAGGGGTCGAAACCGAAGAGCAAGCCGTGCGCCTGCGCCAGTTCGATTGCCCGCAGGCGCAAGGCTATCTGTACGGCAAGCCGGTTAGCGCTGAGGAGTTTGAATTGCGGCATCTGCGGATGCCACACGCATTCCCTAGCGAGCCGCAGCATATCCTGACTGTGTAGCGACGGGGCGCGGCGTTCAGCCGACGGTCCCGATGATGTCGATTGCGCGGGTGGGCACGCTTTCTCCGTCGGGCATTGCGCCGCCACGTCGATATTGATACAACCCGACATTGATCGCACCCGCGGCGAATCCTCCCTCGCAATAGGCAAGATAATATTCCCAGAGTCGGCGAAAGCGCTCGTCGAAACCCATCGTTCGGATGACGGGCCATTTGTCCAGGAAACGCTTACGCCATTCGGCAAGCGTGGCTGCGTAGCTGAGGCCGAAACAGCGTTCTCGCAAGAGCGGCAAGGATACCGCGTCACCCAGCGAATGAAGATGCGATGGCGCCGGCAGCATGCCGCCTGGGAAGACGTAGCGTTGAATGAAGTCGACATCATCGCGGTAAGCATCAAAGCGCGATTCGGCGATCGTGATCACCTGGAGCACAGCGACGCCGCCTGGGCGGAGGCATCGCGACAGCGCGTGGTAGTACGTCGACCAATACGTTTCTCCAACGGCTTCGAACATTTCGATTGACACGACACGATCGAACGTACCCTGCACGTCGCGATAGTCCTGAAGTCGAACCGTCACTTGGTCCATCAATCCGGCGGCCATCACGCGCGCGGTGGTTTCATCGAACTGCGCTTGCGACAACGTCAATGCCACCACATGGCAGCCGCGTTGCGCGAGCCGAATCGCCAACGCTCCCCATCCGCAACCGATTTCGAGTACGCTCTCCCCGCCCTGCAACATCAGCAGACGTTCTATTTCGTCAAGTTTGCGCGCCTGCGCGGCCTCTAGTGTCTGCCGCATGTCTGCTGACTGCCCGGGTGGCACGTCGCATGGATAGATGCCGGACGAGTAGCACATCGATGCATCCAGCCACGCTTCGTAAAAGGCGTTTCCAAGATCATAGTGTTCAGCAATGTTGCGTCGGCTGCCGCACCGCGTGTTTTCACATCGCTTGTGCTTGCGGTGGTCGGCGAGGCGCCGCCACCAGGTGCCGGAAAGCGTGCCGTCCAGCGCATCACGGTTACGCGCCGCCAAGGCGATCAAGGCAGCAATGTCGGGACTCGACCAGTCGCCGTCGATGTAACTTTCGGCAAACCCGATATCGCCGTCGCGTAGCAGGCGCAGCAGCATGCGCCACCGATGTAACACCAACGTGGCGTGCGCGCCGGGCGTCTGCGGGTCGGCATCGGCGTCTGCTTTTCGCTCCTCCCCATACCGCTCGGATGCGGGGCTATGCGCTACTACTACGCCTTCCGGAGTAATCACTCGCAAGTTTCCCCATTCCAGACGCGCCAACAGGCGTTGCAGGACGGCGGTACCCACGCGTTGCAATAGGCCGCCGCGCCGTGATCGCGGGGAAGGCCCCGCATCCTCTTCGCGGGAGAGCGTGACCTGCCGCGGTTCCAGTGATTTATATCGGGTTGCGCACATGGTGGATGGAATCCGGCTAGTGATGAATATCGGGCATGTCGCGCGTGGTGCCGTCCGCGGCCACGACACTCAATGGTGCAGGTATGCCTGGCAGCGGATGGAACGTTGCACCCTTGCGCCAGATGAACAGGGCTTCCCAGTGGATGCCGGCCACTACCTTCAACGTCAGCAAGGGGTGTGTGAAGAACGTCCGGAGCAACGTGGCGTCACTGAACGTCCGACGGTGCGCGACGTAGGCGGCGTCGAGCATCGGCTTGCCATCGGGGCGTTGGCCTTCACGCCCCTGCAGGCGGGTGTCGATTGCAATCGACAAGCGTGCCGCCGGTGGCGTCACCCGGAAGATATACCGCATTCCGAGCGGCAGAAACGGCGAGACATGGAAGCGTTTGTCACATGTCTGACGGATCAGTTGATCGGCGCCATGGCGATGCGTGGCATCAACGGGGATCACATAGGTGTGTCGTTGGCCAAATGTGTTGTTGACCTCGTAGATGATCGCAATGACGACGTCGGCGTCATCGTAGCAGTAATAGACGGATAGGGGATTGAACGCGTAACCGAGGACGCGCGGCATGCATAACAGTCCAATACGATGGATGCGGCTTGCTGTGTCTGGGTGCGCGAGCATGACCCGCGCGATGGCCTGATCACGCAACGGCAGGGCGCTGCCATCGCCATGATCCCGGTCATGAAATGCAAACACATTGAAGCGGTTACGGGAGAAAAAACGGCAACGGCGGGCCGTTTCGTCCAAGCGATCCAGATCGAGGAACACCGAATACACCCGATAGCGCAAGTTGTGTACCTTGGGCGCATGCCGATGATGTGTGACGATGCCTGTATAGAGCGCGGCATCCTGTCTCATGGCAGGGCCTTTTCGGAAGGCGCCGTAGCAGGGGCGGGGGCCCCAGGGGGCGATAGGACGCAGCTCGGCGCGCTGGGAACGGAAGCGGGCAAGGCGGCACTCGCCGGATCGATGATCGACGGCCCGATGGTGTTCGTGGTACCGGGTTTAGGGATTCCGGTGACAGCGCCTAGCGGGATGCGGCCGGATTCGTTCGCCACCGTCCAGGGGCGACGAACGCCTCCCAATTGTTCGGCCACGGCCAGGCCGGCTTGCAAGCCGTCCTCATGAAATCCAGCCCCGAAATACGCACCGCAATACCAGGTGCCGCGATGTCCCTGCAAGGACCATAACGCGGGTTGCGCCCGAGCGGTCGCCTGATTGAATATCGGATGACTGAAGCGGCGTTCCTGGTACCGCAACGCATCCGCCGGTGCGCGTTGCGGGTTCAACGTGACAAACAAGGGGCAGGCCGGGTCGAGGTGCTGAAGACGGTTCATCCAATAGGTCAGGCAAACGGTCTCGGGGCCATCGGCGTGCTTGCTGTTCTCGGACCGCCCCAGATAATTCCAGCTCGACCACACGGCACGCCGTCGCGGCATCAGCGTTGCGTCGCCGTGCAGCACGACAGTGTTATCGGCGTAGTGAAATGGGCCCAGAATACGTGTTTCCGCCGCATCGGGGTCGTCGAGCATGGCGAGCGTCTCATCGGCATGTGAAGCCATGACAACGGCATCATACGACGCACTATGCCCGTCCGTGCCTTGGATCCAGACCTGGCCGGTCCGCGTGAAGTCGTGCCTGGAGACGTGCGCGGCCGCGCCCCGTTGAGCGATGCGCGAGCCATAACCGGCGGTCAATCGTTTCACATATTCACGGCTGCCTCCCCGTACCGTGCGCCATTGCGGCCGATTCCGCAGCCGGAGCAAGCCATGGTTTTCACAAAAGGTGACGAACGCCTGAGCCGGATAGTCGAGCAATTGCGCCGCCGATGCCGACCAGATCGCGGCGGCCATCGGCAGCAGATGATGATTCAGAAAGGCGTCTCCGTAACCCTGGCTTTTCAGCCAATCGCCAATGCTCATGTCGTTAAAGCGCCCGAGATGACGGGGCGCTTCGTGATAAAAGCGCAGTAGGTCACGGAGCATGGACCAGAATTGGGGCGATACCAGGTTTCGGCGTTGCGCGAACAACGTGTTCAGATTATCGCCGCCATATTCCAGCGCACCATCATCGAATGACACCGATAGCGACATGTCGGTTGCCTGTGTCGGGACATCGAGGTGCGCGAACAGTGCCGTCAAATTGGGATAACAAGGCGTGTTGTAGACAATGAAACCCATGTCTACCGGCAACTGCGCTCCGTGCGCATCCGCGACCTCGACGGTATGGCTGTGTCCGCCGAGGGTAGCGCACTCGTAGACCGTCACCCGATGACGTTCCGACAGCAGCCATGCCGCGCTCATACCGCTGATGCCTGAGCCAATCACGGCGACCCGCAACGGGCGATGCATGGCCGACTGGCCGGGCATTTTTGCAACAGGATGGTTGGACGATATGGCGGTTGAATCGGCGTATGGCACGTGACGTTCTCGCTTGACCCTGTCACTATCTTACATAAACGGTAAGCTTCACGTAGGGTCGGTAAAGTTGATCCGAAGGCCGGAAAAGTCGTTTTGCGCGACGTCCTGCAGTCGCGAAGTGCCGTCTCACTGCGGTTGGTGTAACAACGGCTTGGCTGAATTTGCAATCGACCGGGTCAGAAACTGCTACGCTTCTCTCTATGTATACGTTCGCATTGCGAGCGCGGATCACATTAAGGGAAAAACATCGTGCGGGTGATCCACTCGCGCGTCCATTACGTAATAGAAGAAGACTATGCAATTTCAGCGTGCGCAAATTCCGCTGCGGCTGGTCGACGGCATTCTGTGGGGACGCAGACGCATGACCGATGTCTGGGTGGCGTTCACCGGATCGCGGGTGCGCGGCCCGAGTTGTTCGGCTATCACGGGCTCTGCATTCAACGTTATCGTGACCACGGCCGGTGTGGGCGAGGTGATGTCTTGAACGACGCGCTAAACATTGCGCCGGGCAGGCCACCGGGCTCGCCTGAACGTCATGCGTGGTTGATCCTGCGGATTGCGGAAAGCGCTGATCGGGCGGCATTTGCGGAATTGTTTGACTATTTCGCGCCGCGCTTGAAAGGTTTCCTGATGCGTGGCGGCAGCCCGCCGGAGAATGCCGACGATTTGAGTCAGGAAGCCATGCTGATGGTCTGGCGCAAGGCGGCGCAGTTCGATCCGGCGCGCGCTGGGGCCGCAACGTGGATCTATACGATCGCACGAAATCTGCGGATTGACGCGGGGAGACGCGGGGTGCTCGAGACGATCAGCGACGACGCGCTCGAGCAGGCCGAAGGACACGCGGCCGAACATGGCGCGGTGGACGACGTGAGCCGATGGGCGGAGGCGAGCCAGCGAGACGCACGGGTTCGTGAGGCGGTGCAGCGGCTGCCGGACGAGCAGTTGAAAGTGGTCATGATGGCGTTCTTCCACGGTCGGGCACATGCCGATGTGGCGCGCGAGTTGGCTTTGCCCTTGGGCACGGTCAAGTCGCGGTTGCGGCTGGCGACTCAGAAGTTGCGGGGTATGTTGGAGACGTGGGCGGAGTAACGCACTGCGTTGGTCGTACCCGTTGCCTGGAAGGATGACGGACGATGTGTGCGATGTACGTTGTGCCGTGTCGCGGAAACGAAAAATGGTGTTTGGCGTGCATTTTTATAATCAGGCGGTTTCAGAGGACATTGTGATGATCGAGCATCATCCTAGCGACGAGACATTGACGCGATTATCGGCGGGCGACCTGGAGGCCGGTCCGGCGTTGGTCGTGGCGACGCATATCGCGCAGTGCCCACATTGCCGTAAGGTGATGCGCGTACTCGAAGGGGTGGGCGGCGCGGCGCTCGATGAGGGTGAACCGGTGCCGTTGACCTCGGATGTGTCGGAGTTGCTGGCCGATCCGGAGCACGCGGCCCGGCAGCGCTTGGTTGGCGCGGAAGGGGGGCGGCGCGGTCAACGTTCCGCGGGATCGGGGGCCGCGATCAAGGCAGGGGGGGCGCCATCCGCGTTGCGTTCAGTGGTTGCGAATGCCTGGCGCGGTAATGTTGCGACGCGTCGTCGAAGCGCGTGGGACGGCCTGACATTGCCTTCACCGCTTTCTGCTTACGAGGCATCGCCTTGGCGCATGGTCGGACCTGGTATTCATTGGGCGCGCGTATTGATTCCGGAGGACACATCGGCGAAAGTGCTGCTGCTGCGTGCGGAGCCCGGGACCGGCTTGCCGCAGCATACTCACACGGGCACGGAATATACCTGTATTCTCCAAGGCGCATTTCAGGATGGCGCGCGCCACATGCAGCTAGGGGATTTGTCCGAGTGCGATGAAACCGAACAACACCGACCAATGGTGAATTCGGGCATCCCTTGTGTTTGCGTGCTGGCGGTGGAAGGCTCTCTGGTGATGGATGGGTGGCTTGCGCGATTGGCGCAACATATCGTCGGACTTTAGACACGGTGGTGAGGCAAATTGAAGCGTGTCTTCAATAATCGAGTAATGATAAGGAGTGCGATATGCTGACGGGGGCGCAAATCGGATGGAATGCGCTCATGGCGTGGGCCGTGTTGGCCGGTGTCATGGGGGTGGCCTGGATCGCGGCGGTACGCACCGGAAATCATGGCTGGATCGACGTGTTCTGGTCATATGGTATTGGTATCGTTGGCGTCGGTGCATCCTTCGTGCCCGTTATGTACGCTATGGCAAGCCCTTCCACGACGGTGGATGCATGGCCGCGTGCCGCGCTCGCCGCGGCGATGGTCGCTGTATGGGCCATCCGGCTGGGCACGCACATCGCGCGCCGGTCCTTGCGTGGCAAGGATGATCCACGGTACGCGCAACTGCGGAAGGAATGGGGCGCTCGCTACCGCATGCATCTATTTGGTTTTTTGCAGATTCAGGCGCTTGCCGGTGTCCCGCTTGTCGTCGCGGTGATGTTGACCGCCGGACGGGCCGTGCCATTCGCCGATTGGCGTGACGGCGTGGGGGGTGTCGTATTTCTTATTGCATGGCGCGGCGAAGCCATCGCCGATTTTCAACTGCGGCAATTCAGCCGTGGTGCGCACGCGGCGGGATCTGTATGCGATGTCGGCCTGTGGCGTTGGTCCAGACATCCCAATTATTTCTTCGAATGCCTTTTGTGGTGTGTGTGGCCCCTGATTGCCTGCGCACCGCTGACCGCGCCGTGGTCGGTGTTGACCCTGCTGGCGCCGCTTCTGATGTACGTGTTGTTGGCCCATGTATCAGGCATTCCGCCGCTTGAGGCCCATATGGCACGGTCACGTGGTGCTGTCTGGAATGCCTACGCGGCGAGGACATCGGCATTTTGGCCGCGTCGTCCGGCATCTTGATGGGCCCTTCGGGTTGCTGCGGATGGGGGTGGTGCGCCACATCACGCTACCGTGTTTCCCACGCGCTTTGTCGCAAGCTTCCGTATCACATTCGTTCGAACGTTCACTGCACGACGGCCAGTCGAGGGCACCTATGAATCCGATAGCGTCACTTATCAATGTTGCGGAACGTTTTCCGCTGCCGGATGCGGTGACGCTTGCCGGTATCGCCTACCTTGTCGATAAAACCGCACGGAAGACCGCGGACCGGTTGGTAGACCCGGCTGAGCGCGATGCGGCGTTCGCGGCGGAGATGAAACGTTTCCCGATCGCCGTGCATACCGACGCGTCCCGCGAGCAGCACTACGAGCTCCCTCCGGCTTTTTTCGCTCTTATGCTAGGGCCGCGCCGGAAATACTCTTGCGGCTATTACCCATTGCAGCAGGCGACTCATGCACCGGTGCACGCGGATCGCATAGGGGGTTCATGGGCGACCACACTGGGCAACCATGCCGGCGCGCTTGATTCAGAAGCGCCGGCATCCGACACTGCGCACGAACGGGCCGTGGAACGCGATGACACGGCGCTGCCGCAAGCGGAGGAGGAAGCGTTGGCGCGCAGTTGCGCGCATGCCGAATTGGCGAACGGCCAGCGCATTCTCGAACTGGGATGTGGCTGGGGTTCACTGACGATCTGGATGGCGCAGCACTATCCTGACGCGCGCATCACCGCAGTATCGCATTCGGCATCGCAGCGTGAGTATATCGAATCCGTATTGGCGACGCAGGGTTTGCTGAACGTGGAGGTCATCACCGCGGACATGAACGATTTTCAGGTAGACGAGCAGGTGCCGCGGTTCGATCGCGTGGTTTCGGTCGAGATGTTCGAGCATATGGCCAATTGGCGTGGGCTGCTCGAACAAGTGCGACAATGGCTCGTGCCAGGAGGCAAGTTGTTCCTTCATGTTTTCACGAATCAGGGCGCGCCGTACCGCTTCGATCACACGGACCAGAAGGATTGGATCGCGCAACATTTCTTCACCGGGGGAATCATGCCCAGTCACACGATGATCGCCCAGTTCGATGACTTGTTCGAGTTGGAAAAGCAGTGGCGCTGGGATGGTACGCATTACGAGCGCACGGCGCGTGACTGGTTGGCGAACTTTGATCGGAACAGTGATGCGATCGACGGCGTATTGCGTGATGTGTATGGCACCGATGCGGCGCTGTGGAAACGTCGCTGGCGCTTATTCCTGTTGTCGACGATGGGCTTGTTCGGGCATCGCAATGGTAGCCAGTGGGGCGTGTCGCACTATCGCCTGGTCAGACGGGAAGGGTGATCGCGAGATCGCGCAACACGGCGCCGGCCTGGCCCTCGATTTTCAGCGATAGCAACGCATCGGCGCGCGTGTGACCCACATTGAGCGCCGCGAGGGGGATACGGCGCTCGGCCGCGGCAACGGCGAACCGATAGCCCGAGTACACCATCAACGACGATCCGATGATGAGCAGTGCGTCGGACGCGTCCAGCGCCGTCCTGGCTTCACGGACACGTTCCGGGGGAACGCTTTCACCAAAGAACACCACGTCGGGTTTGAGCAGGCCACCGCATCCGGCATGATCTGGCACATCGAATTGCGCAAAAGTGGCAAGCTCGAGATCGGCATCGCCGTCCGGTGCGCCGGGCGCGTCCAGGGTCGCGAAATGCGGGTTGCGTCGCGCCAGCTCGTCCTGCACGTCGGCGCGGGGCAGTCGCTGCCCGCATTTCAGGCAGCGCACGCCGTCCAGGCGTCCATGCAAATCCACCACGTGCGTGCTTCCGGCAGCTTGATGCAGGCCATCCACATTCTGCGTGACCAGTAAGGATAACCTATCGTCCTGCTCCCAACGCGCCAGCGTGCGGTGGGTGTCATTGGGAACCGCCGCGGCCAAATGACGCCATCCGATCATGGCGCGTGCCCAGTATCGCCGCCGCGTGGCCGGTTCTGCCGTGAACGCCTGCAACGTAATGGGCATCGGCCGTTTCCACGCGCCATGGCGGTCACGATAATCGGCAATACCCGATTCGGTGCTGCATCCCGCGCCGGTAATGACGAAGACGCGGCGATGCGCCCGCATGAATACGCGCAATTGTTCGCGCATGGTTTCCAGCGCCGTCGCGGAGGGCGCATCGGGTGCAAGCGCTTCAATGGCGGGCGTGCCGATCGGAGGGGTATCAGTCATTGCGCATCCGTGCCTGCGCGATATTGCTGTTTTCCGGCACCGAGTGCGTAAGCCAGACATTCCCGCCGATGGTCGAATTCCGGCCGATCGTGATGCGCCCGAGAATGGTCGCACCGGCGTAGATCACGACGCCGTCCTCGACAATCGGGTGTCGCGGAATACCCTTGATCAAGGCGCCGCTGTCATCCTCGGGGAAGCGTTTCGCGCCGAGGGTCACATGCTGATAAAGACGGACGTGTTCCCCGATGATGGCAGTCTGACCGATGACGACGCCCGTGCCGTGGTCGATGAAAAAACTGCCGCCAATCCGCGCCCCCGGGTGAATATCGATGCCGGTCGTCGAATGCGAGATTCGTGAGATCAGGCGTGCGATGAAATGGGCCCCGAGGTTCCATAGTGCATGCGCGATCCGGTGGTAGATGATCGCAATCGTGCCGGGATAACACAGCAAAACTTCCGAAATACTGGCGGCGGCCGGGTCGCCGGCATAAGCGGCCCGTACATCGCTGACCAGCAACGCGCGGATGGTGGCCAACTGCTCCGCGAACGTCTCGGTGATCTCACCCGCGCGGATGCGACAGGTTTCCGGGTCTGGCTGCGCATCTTCGGTAAAGAGCAAGCCACGACGGATCTGCTCATTCAGCACGCGCAAAGCATTACTCAATGTCGCGCCAACAAAAAAATCGATATCGCGATCGGTGAGGTCGGTGCGTCCATAGTGCGTCGGGAACAATGCGGCGGCGAGGGCTTCCATCGTATCGCCAATGGCGGTCCGCGACGGCAATTCGCGTACGCTGCCGCGATGTCGGACGTTATGCGTCGACTCCCTCGAATTGCGCAGTGCGGCAACGATATGGTCGAGCGGCAAGCGATCGTCCCTTCGCTCGGAGGTGTCTCGCGTCCCCGTGCCGATGAGCGGCTCCTCCGGCGTTGGCGAATCACCGTCACGGGCCAGCAATCCGCCGGGTAGGAGCGACGTGGTTTTGACACTTTCTTTCATACGTGTTGCATAAGGAAAGGTGGTAATGCGTTGTCATCGGCGCGGGCGGCACGGGACCTGTTGCGTACGTAGCCCCACTTATTCGGGTCCAACCCTTTACGCGAACGTGTCCAGCGGCCATGGGGAATGGGCCGCATCATCCGGTGCTTTCGATCATTTTACTGCCGGCCGACAAGTCGTGCCGGACCATTGCTCCACAGCCGCTTCGTCGTCGGTTGCACCAATATCAAGTTTCGTGAAGGCAGCGATCCGACCTCGCGTTACGCGGCGCGTATAACGTGCGTCGCATTGACGCACCAGGCGTGTATCTTGCGTTATCCTTGTGATGCGAAAGTATTTGTTTCTTTCAAAAGAATCATATTGTTATGGTGTTGTAACGGGGTTTAGGCGGGAATTTTGTGCTGGCAAAGGTAACGTGACGTGCGGCGGCCTGTCGCGTCGTCCTGGTGCGCGACATCTGGGATGATGTTGATAGCTTTCCCACGCCAGAAAAATAACAGACGTGCAAGTGGGGGCCTGCGTTCTAGCGCGGCAGTCCGGGCATGCATGACGCACGACTTGCCGGGCGATCGAACCCGGGTTTCCCCGTACAACAAACGGCTCTATCTTACAAGGGTTGCCCGATTGTCAGTGACAGGCCCTAAGGACGCATCATGTCGGTGAATTTCAGTGCGGTGGATCTCGCCCGCTTCCAGTTCGCATTCACGGTTTCGTTTCACATCATTTTCCCCGCGCTCAGTATTGGCCTGGCGAGCTTTCTCGCGGTGCTGGAGGGGGTCTGGCTGAAAACCCGCAACCCGATCTACAAGGACATGTTCATGTTCTGGTCGAAGGTATTTGCGGTGGGTTTCGGCATGGGTGTGGTTTCGGGAGTGGTGATGAGCTACCAGTTTGGAACGAACTGGGGCGGATTTTCAACATTCGCCGGGCCGGTTACCGGGCCGTTGCTGAGTTATGAAGTGCTGACGGCCTTCTTTCTCGAGGCGGGCTTCCTCGGCGTGATGTTGTTCGGCTGGCATAAGGTCGGCCCAAAGGCGCATTACGCCGCCACGCTGATGGTGGCCATCGGCACGCTGATCTCGACATTCTGGATTCTGGCGTCCAACAGCTGGATGCAGACGCCGCAGGGCTACGAGATCATCAACGGCCGTGTAGTCCCGACGGACTGGTTCAAGATCGTCTTCAATCCGTCGTTCCCATACCGCCTGTTCCACATGGCGATCGCGGCATTCATCGTGGCGGGCCTGGTCGTGGCAGCCAGTGCCGCCTGGCACATGCTGCGGGGCCGCCAGGACCCGGCAATCCGCAAGTCTTTCTCGATGGCGCTATGGCTGTTGTTGATCCTGACGCCGATTCAAGCGGTCGTTGGTGATGCGCACGGTTTGAACACGCGTCAGTACCAGCCGGCGAAGATCGCGGCAATCGAGGGGATATGGGATACGGAGCGGGGTGTCGCGCTGAACCTCTTTGGTATTCCGGACATGGAAAACGAAGAGACCCGGTACCGCATTGCGGTCCCGCACCTGGGCAGCCTGATTCTGACGCATGAGTGGAACGGCGAAATCCGCGGCCTGAAGAGCTTCCCGAAGGAAGACCGTCCGAACTCGACATTGATCTTCTGGACGTTCCGCATCATGGCCGGTCTCGGGATGCTGATGATTCTGATGTCGATCGTTGGCCTGGCGATGCGCAAGGGCGGCAAGATTTATGCGGCGCGCTGGTTCCAGCGCTGGGTGCTGTGGATGGGCCCTACTGGCTTTCTGGCGTTGTTGGGCGGCTGGATCACGACCGAAGCCGGTCGCCAGCCCTGGGTCGTGTATGGCGTGATGCGTACCGTGAATGCGGCATCGCCAAACAATGTCCAGGCGATGGGCATATCGTTGATGATGTTCGTGATCGTCTACTTCCTCGTATTCGGTACGGGTATCTACTACATCCTGAAATTGATCCGCACCGGTCCGGCATTGCCGATGGCCAGTGACCGTGAGAAGTCGCACCAGTGGGGCGATGATGGCCGGGGAGATCATGCCCAGACTGCCCGCCGGCCACTGTCCGGCTCTAACGAGTCGATTGAAGCGCACTGATCGCAGCCCTCGCGAATAAAGAGCAAGCAAATGGATATCACTTTTATCTGGGCGGCGATCATCGCGCTTGGCGTATTCATGTATGTGGTGCTGGATGGCTTCGATCTGGGGATTGGCATTCTGTTCCCGTTCTTTCCGGAGCACCACGACCGCGACGTGCTGATGAATACCGTCGCGCCGGTGTGGGACGGCAACGAGACCTGGCTGGTGCTGGGGGGAGCGGGCCTGTTTGCCGCGTTTCCGGAAGCGTACTCGGGCATTCTGTCGGCGCTGTACCTGCCGCTGATCTTCATGTTGATCTGCCTGATCTTCCGCGGTGTCGCCTTCGAGCTGCGTGCCAAGTCGCGCCGTACGCGTAACCTCTGGGATCTGGCATTCATACTGGGCTCGGCGGGTGCGACGTTCTTTCAAGGTATTGCGCTGGGCGGCTATCTGTCCGGCATCAAGATGGAGAACGGCGCGTTTGCCGGTGGGGCGCTGGATTGGTTCACGCCGTTCAGCCTGTTCTGTGGTTTCGCTTTGCTGATCGCGTATGCGGTATTGGGCTGCGCTTGGCTTATCGCGAAGACCGATGGGGATTTGCAGCGCAAGATGTATCGCCTGATGTTGCCGCTGACGGTGCTGTTGTTGGGCGCGATCATCATTGTCAGTATCTGGACCCCGTTGGGCAACGATCTGATCGCCAACCGCTGGTTTGCGATGCCGACATTGCTGTACTTCTCTCCGGTGCCGATCTTGACGCTGCTGTGCGTGTGGGCAATGCGCATATCGGTCAAGAAGCGTCACGACCGCATGCCGTTTGTCTGGGGCCTGGCGTTGATCTTCCTGTGCTACACAGGGTTCATTCTGAGTCTGTGGCCGAATATCATTCCGCCGTCGGTCTCGATATGGGATGCCGCCTCGCCGCATTCGAGCCAGCTATTTGCGTTGATCGGCGTGGTCATCGTGTTGCCGATCATTCTTGTCTATACGACCATGGGATATTGGGTGTTCCGCGGCAAGGTGCGCCACGATGACCCCGGTTATCACTGATCCAGACGTGATGTCGGACGTGACGCCGTCCGTTACCCTGTGGTGTTCGACGCCTGGCGTGCTCTCTACAGATTCACTGTTCTCTTTCGCTGACAGGTGATGCCATGAACCGTAACATGCCTTGGCTGGTGGCCATTCGTAGACCGTTCCAAGCGGATGTGGGTACGCGGGGTCCGCGGGCGGCGGATGGGAAGGCACCGCGTGCCAAGCATCCGATGCTGTGGTTCGTGATGCTGTATGGCGGTGGCGTTGGCGTGACCCTGGTGGTGGCGATGATTTTCCATGTCCTGGTTTTTTCCGCTGCTTGAGCACCAGGGCAAAGTCATCGATAAGAGGTGACGATAACCGTACAACGCGTGGCAAGTCGCCCGGGAGGGCGGCATACAGGCCCGCGGGCATTCTCCACCTTGTCGCTTATCGCATCGTCCCTATCGCATAATTCGATTCGATGGCGTGCAGATACGCTGTCAGCGCGCGCTTAATCTCTCGTAGATACACGCTCGCTTTTTGCAGGTTGCCCTTTGCCGCGCCGAGTCGGATCTTGAGGCTGCCTACCGCGAGCGCATTGATCATCTCGGCATAGACTTGACGTTCGGCCGGTTTCGCATCCGGTACCCTGGCATCGATCACCGCCCGCAAATTGCGAATACCTTCTTCGTGATCCTTATCATCCTTTGGGCATTCCACGAAGATGACCAGACAGTCCGGATTTCTCTCGAAGTAGTCAATTACAGGGCTGACCAACGCGTTGATCACTTCGGCAGTGGAGAATGCCCGCCATTGCGCGGTTGTGATTTGCAACGTCGTGGCGTGGATTTCCTCCAAAGCCGCATCGTGACGATCGCGTAAGGCCAGCACCAGCGCTTCTCGATCCGGGAAAAAGTGGTACATCGATCCAGTGGGGGTTGCCGCGCGCTTTGCGACCTTGTGCATCGTCACACCCGATACGCCGGATTCGACGATCAACTCCGCCGCAGCATCCAATATTGTCTCGAATCGTGCCTTGCCGCGCGCGCGCTGCGGTATACGCGCCGCTGTGGCCGGCTTGACGTCTTCCGCTTGCGTACTGGGCACTGCTGCTTTTTCAACCATTTTCCCTTCCCGATGTCTTGATCGTGCCGATTGGACGACGTGCTCGAACGTCGATGCCAGCAACAATTATCCGCGATTTCGACTGCGTCGACGGATGTTTGGCCCAGACGTGGCGTGGATATGGACAAAGCGGTTACGGCGCCGTGGTCCGCCGGCGTTCTGTCGTTTTTTCGCCAGTCGCCCTCTTTATCGAATTGTATTAGACAAATTTATCTAGAAATAACATAATAGACAAAAATATCAACTAATGCGCCGCTGTCGACGCTACGACACGCATCGCGAGCATGCCTTGAAAACTTTTCCTGATCTGATCGTATGCGGGTGTTGTGACACGGTATATCGCCGCCCGGTGCTGCGGCATGGCGAGTCATACGTGTGTCAGTCGTGTAATGCGCCGTTGTTTCGGCGGCCGGGCATTTCGATGGATGCGTGGCTGGCGCTGTCTGTTGCAACCGCCGTCGCTTTTTTTATCGCCAACGTCTGTCCGGTAGTCCGCATCGGGTTCCAAGGCGCATTCAATGATGCCACGCTCGGGGCTGCCGTCTGGGCGCTCTGCCAGGACTATACGGGCGTGATCGCGATTCCGGCGGCGTTTGCCGCCATTGTCGCGCCTGCCACCCAGATCGCTCTTTTGACATGGGTGCTTTTTCACGCGCGGCAGGGCCGGCTCGCCCCTGGTTTTGCGCGTGCGATGCGCGTTATCGCGGCCATGCGTCATTGGAGCATGGTTGAAGTGGCCTTGCTCGGCGTGTTCGTAACGATGATCAAGCTTTCCGCCACGCTGCATGTCCAGCCTCTTTCTGGCGTCTGGGCACTGACCATGTCGATGATCGGTTTGACCGTTATTGCAAATCGGGACATGCACGCAGTGTGGTCGCTGGCGGAGCAACGCTCGCGGCCTCTTGATGACGGAGCGTGATGGTGCCTTTCGCACGCGCGCAAGCGTTCGGCGTAGTGGCATGCCATGGCTGTGGCCTTGTGTGCGAGGACGTGTTGGATCACACGCCTTCGGCGGCCTGTCCACGGTGCGGTGCGACCTTGCACCGCCGCAAGCCGGCCAGTGTGGCGCGGGCAACGGCCTTTCTTTTGGCGGCGATGGTTTTCTACATTCCTGCAAACCTTTACCCGGTGGTGTACACGGAACTGCTGGGAGAAGGGACCGAAAACACCATCCTCGGTGGAATCATCGATTTCTGGACGTCCGGGTCGCACGCGCTGGCGTTATTGATTTTTATTGCCAGCGTTGCGGTGCCATGCGGAAAGTTCCTGGTGTTGGGTTTGTTGCTAGTGAGCACTCGCGGAGGCAGTTCGCATGCGCTGAAGGAGCGGACCACGCTGTATCGACTCCTCGAATTGATTGGTTATTGGTCGATGCTCGATGTTTTCGTCGTGGGCTGGGGCGCTGCCATTGGCAATTTCGGCGCATTGAGCGCGGCCGCGCCCAGAATCGGCATTCTCTTTTTTGGTCTGGTTGTGTTGCTGACGATTCTTTCCGCCATCAGTTTTGATCCTCGCTTAATTTGGGACCGTCAACGTAATGAATGACCCTTTGAACGGCACACCGGAACCTCCATTACCCGCGTCTCGGCACCGCATTCCAGTATCGGTTGTCTGGCTCGTTCCGGCAATTGCCGTATTGATTGGCATATCGATGCTCGTTCACGGTTTGATGACGAAAGGCCCGGTTATCACCATCTCGTTTCGCACGGCGGCTGGATTAACGGAAGGGAAGACCGCCGTGAAATACAAGGATGTGACGGTTGGCACGGTGTCATCGGTGGATCTCAGCGATGATGGAACCCACGTGATTGCGAAAGTCGCGCTCACCAATAGTGCGCGTAGCCTGGCAAATGCGGAGACGCGTTTCTGGGTGGTACGGCCGCGCATTGGTGCCGGCGGGGCATCGGGCATCGATACGCTGTTATCCGGTTCCTATATAGGCGTTGATAAAGGGACATCCAGTGAACATCAAACCGATTTTGTGGGTCTCGAAACGCCACCTTCGGTGATCAACGGCACCCCTGGGCGCTCATTCTCGCTGCGGACAGATGAATTGGGCTCCATTGACGTCAATTCCCCGGTTTACTATCGACATATTCAAGTCGGCCGCGTCGCGTCCTATCAGCTCGATGACGACGGGAAACATGTCAGCCTCCAGCTCTTCATCGATGCACCGTACGATCGATTCGTCACGGAAAATACACGATTCTGGAACGCCAGCGGTGTCGATATTTCCTTGAATGCGAACGGCCTGAAAGTCAATACGCAATCGCTTGCAACCGTCGTGACCGGCGGCATCGCTTTTGCAACACCCGACGACGGCGGTGGCAGTCCGAAGCCAATGTATTTCCTGGCCAAGGATCAGCAAGCCGCGATGGAGCCGCCCCACGGACCACCCGTACATTTCGATCTGCTTTTCGCGCAATCACTGCGGGGGCTTGTCGTTGGTGCGCCGGTCGTCTTTTCGGGTAGGGAGCTCGGTGTTGTCACATCGGTCGATCTCGACTACGACGCATCGAAAAAGCGCTTCCCGACATTGGTTGGTATCGACGTTTATCCTAAAAAACTGGGACGTGTGCTGGCGAAACTGCCAAAATTTGACGGCGCTGCCGACCAGCAAGCGCTGCATTTCCTGAGCATCTGGGTGCAGCATGGGCTGAGGGCGCAGGCCAAGGCGGGTAATTTGCTGACGGGGCAACTCTATATCTCGCTGGATTTCGTACAGAACGCCGCACCGGTAAGCTTCAATCCTCAGATGCAGCCGTTATATCTTCCGACGATTTCAACCGCCGGGGTGGACCAACTTGAAGAAAAACTGAATCACGTCGTGGATAAGATCGACAAGATTCCTTTCGACACCATCGGCTTGCAATTGAGTGCCAACTTGTCGAGCCTTGATGCCACATTGAAGCAAGTCAACGGGCAGTTGTTGCCGGAGACCACGCGCACGATGCAGCAAGCACAGGGGGCCTTGGGTAATGCGCAACAATTCCTCTCGCCGGATTCGCGATTGCAGCAAAACATCAATCAAGCATTGGAAGAGGTGCAGCGCTCAGCGCAGTCTGTACGCAGCCTTGTCGATTACTTGAATCGTCATCCGGAATCCTTGCTTCGAGGCCGCCGCGGCGACACAGACGACGCATCCGCGAGCGACAGGATATCCGCCGCTGCAAAGGGAGCCGATAAATGAGATACCTCTCGCCAATCGCAGCGTCGTTGTGCATCGGGTTGGGTGCCTGCGCGTCAGCGCCGGTCCATTACCACACGTTGCTTGCACCAACGTCGACTGAAAACAGCGTGAACAAAAACGCCAATCTGCTATTGACGGTGTTGCCCGTCATCGTGCCGCGACAATTGGATCAAAGCAATTTCGTCGTACGCACGGGTGACAGTGGCGTCTGGATTCTGGAAGATGAACAGTGGGCCGCACCTTTCGCCGATGAACTGCGGCAGGCGTTCGCGACGCTGCTGGGTGCCCGTCTCGGCACGCCCGATGTGACGGGGTTGCGATACCCACAAGGTGTGCCGGTCATTTCGGTGACAGTACGTATTCAGCGCTTGGATGCCTGGGTGGGGCGTGAGGTGCAGCTCGACGCCAGTTGGAGTGTGACGTCATCCCAAAAAGGGCGCGATATACCGATTCTCGGGCATGCCTCGATCGAAAAATCCGCCCCCGGAAGTTATGACGGTCTGGTCCGTGCTGAGCAACAGGCGGTTCATGATGTGGCGTTGCGGATAGCAGGCGATATTGACGCGGCGCGTTGGTGAGCTTCGTTGCCGGGTGATCCCGCTTCATTCCGGCCGATTCGGTGGTCGTCGCGAACGCGGACCTCGCCGCAAAAAAGAGTGTGCGAGGCATTGCTTTACTGGATAAAAGTGTCTAATATTTAATTAGACACTTTTATCCAGTAAAGGCCTGCTTTCCCAGGCGACAAGCCGGACCCGAACGTGCGCATGCGAGATTGAAAAGACGCTGAGTTGCGCGCGAGGTTCTTCTCCTAAACGGTGGCGCAAATGAATACTGTCGAGTCAACTGGTGACAATGATGGCAAATCCTCGTTAGTCGACTGGTTGCTGAACTTTCCGCCGTCGCTGGCGAAGCGGTCGTCGCCAGCGACGGCGGGGTTTTTCGCCGTATCGAGATCAACGGCGGCGAAGGCGTATGCGTCGCTTGATCGGGTGGATCTGTCGCTGGATCGCCGTGGGCTGCTGGTAAATAAAAGCGTGTGACGCTCATCAGCGATTGGCATTTGCCTGGCCTATGACCCATGGCGCATACGCACTCGTATCGCTTTTTGCATGGTATGCCTAGCGCCCAATTGCTGCCTTGCAATGTTTGGCGCTGCAATCCAACGGGATGGTTGAAATGCCGTGAGGAAGAAGCCGCGTTCGTTCGTCTGCAAGATCGGGGACCGTGCGGAAACACGTCGGATATTGCCACACGAATCGTGTAAAACGTGTCCTTCTATCCCGCGTTTGGTAACAGGATCTGACGAATCGCGTAGAATTCGGGGATGACCCCATATTATTTCCGTTTTTCCCACTGCGCCAACATCGGCCGACAGTACACGCGCGCCGTCGCGCTGCCTTCGGTGAAGGTGGTCAGCGCATGAAACCCCCAAAACGTCTCGTTCCGCTGGTCGAGGAAGGCCTGATAGACGAAGTGCTCAGCCAATTGATGAGCGGCAAGGAAGCGATCGTATACGTGGTACGCAGCGGCGATTCAATCCGGTGCGCAAAAGTGTATAAAGACGCCAAGCAGCGTAGTTTCCGGCAGGCTTCGTCCTACCGCGACGGCCGGAAAGTACAAAATAGCCGCCAGGCCCGTGCGATGGAAAAAGGGTCCCGGTATGGTCGCCAAATGCAGGAAGAGGCTTGGCAAAGTGCTGAAGTCGACGCGCTGTTTCAACTCGCCAACGCAGGGGTACGTGTCCCACAACCCTATATCTGCAGCGATGGCGTATTGTTGATGGAGTTGGTTGTCGACGCCGATGGCAATGTCGCGCCCCGTCTTAACGATGTCGATATGACGGAAGCGCGTGCGATCGACTTGCACATGATATTGCTCAGGCAGGTAATTCGCATGCTGTGTGCGGGCATCGTTCATGGCGATCTGTCTGAATACAATATTCTGCTGGCGGCAGACGGTCCGGTCATCATCGACTTGCCCCAGGCGGTCAATGCGGCGGGTAATAATGAGGCGGGGCCCATGCTGGAGCGTGATGTTGCCAACCTCGCCGACTATTTCGGCCGGTTTGCGCCGTCACTGCTCGCCACCGAATACGGTAAGGAAATCTGGGCATTGTTCGAGGCCGGCCAGTTGACGCCGGACGTACCGTTGACCGGCAAGGTCGAGGCGGATACGACGCCAGTGGATCTGGAAGGCTTGATGGAAGAGCTGGAAGAAACCCGATTGGAAGAGGAAGCCCGGATTCGACACGAGGATGCGCTGCGCGCCGGTTGACTGAGGGGCAGCGCAAGCGGGTTGTCCCATGGCATCAAGTGCTTTGCCAGTTGGCTCACCTGGCGGTGCCGTTCAAGCTGGCGACCTAGAAGACGCACGCCACACGATCATGTTTCAGTATGCTGGAGATCCATCCGTGCGACGTGCCGCCGGGAGGCTACTTCCGGCGGTCCAGCAACCACCATGTGGCAAAACACGCGGACACGGCAAGCAGTGCGACGCCCTCCCAAAGATTGATGCGTACGCCATCCGCCTTGGCAAGCGTCGACGCGGTATCGAACAGGCCAGCGCCTAACAGCAGCGCACCGTACACTAACAATAATCCCGCGACGAGTATTCGTAGATCGAACAGGCCACGGGAGCCGCTGCCGCCGTCGGCATCGTCGGCGCGGGGTTGTGCCATGTGAACCGGATTGCGTATTGGCTTGTTCATAATGTAGCTCTCCAGTAGATCAGTAGCAGTGAGGCGGCGAGTGCCATCGCCAAGACAATTGCGCCGAGTACCGGCGGGGAGCGATACCAGGTGGTCATGTGCATCGCCTCGGCTGCGTCAGGCGAATCCGGATCGGGGAGCCCCCATACCAGTCCCTTTAACTCCGAGAGCGGGCGTGGTCGTGTGAACAGACTCACCGCCACGGTGACAACCGACGTGCAGATGAATGCCGCGATGGCGCCGTAGAAGTTGGCCATCTGCTCGCTGAAATGCGCGGCATCGACAACGCCGCCTTGATGGAAGTAGGCAATATGCGGTGCCGCGATGTGGGCCAGCGCGGCACCGGCAGTGCCGGCCAACATACCCCAGAACGCCCCCATCCCAGACGTTCTTCGCCAAAACAAACCGATGATAAACGCGGTGAAAAGTGGCGTATTGAAAAATGAAAACAGCATCTGCATGTAATTCTGGATGTTGTTGTAGCTCGCCGCGATAAAGGCGGTGCCCATCGTGACGATAATGCCGCCTGCGGTTGCCACACGCCCGACCTGCAAGTAGTAGTGATCGCTTCGCGCCTTGGCAATGTAAGGTTTCCAGAGATCGTAGGTGAATACCGTATTGAAGCCGCTGATATTGGCGGCCATGCCGGCCATGAAGCCGGCCAGCAGCGCCGTGACCGCCAGACCAAGGACGCCGTTGGGTAACAAGCGTTGCATCAGTTCTGGAATGGCCTGATTGAAAGACGGCCCGCTCGGCGTACCCAATCCTGGAATCATCGCCAACGCGACCATTCCAGGGACCACCGTGAATAGAGGCAAGATGAGCTTTGGAAATGCGCCAATGATCGGCGTGCGTCTTGCCGCGTTTAAGCTACTCGCGGAAAGGGCACGCTGCACCTCGGCGAAGTTTGTCGTCCAATAGCCAAAGGCGAGCAGAAAGCCTTCGCCCATCGCCAGACCTATCCAGTCACCCAGGGGGTTGCGCCAATGTCCGACCTGCGTGCCCTCCCAGGTCATCGTATGCTCGGGGCTCGGCATTGCCGCCGCCACGGCGTGCCAGCCGCCGACATGGTGCAGGCCCAATGCAACGATTGGGGCGAGGCCTGCCAGGATCACAAAGAACTGCAGGACCTCGCCGTACATTGCGGCGGACAAACCGCCGAGCAGGATATACAACAAAACGAACGCGGCACCCAGCGCAACCGATACGATCAGAGGCCATCCAAGTAGACGCTCGATAATCAACGCAAGCGCGTACAAGTTGATGCCGGCAATCAATATCTGGCCCACAGCGAATATCAGGGCATTCAGCAGGTGGGTGGACGCATTGAAGCGTCGTCGCAGATATTCCGGCACGCTATGCACACGTGACGAATAGTAGAAAGGCATCATCACCACGCCCAGGAACACCATCGCCGGGATGGCGCCGAGCCAGAAAAAATGAACGGCTGCTGCCCCATACTGCGCACCGTTGGCGGCGTTTCCAAGAATTTCGAGCGCGCCCATGTTTGCCGAAATGAAAGCGATACCTGTAATCCATGCGGGCATCGACCGCGCGGATAAAAAGAAGTCGCTCGACGTCTTGGTGGCGCGATTTGCCAGCAGGCCAATGACGACGATCACCACAAAATAGATGGCGAGAATCGTGTAGTCGAGAAAATTGAGATGCAAAATGCCGATATGACTTGAGGACATGAATGCCCCTCCTGTTATAAGCGATCGCGGCCGGTTGTGGATCGATGGTTCAGCCACGCCGTTACCTCGGCACGTATGATCATGTACGGCCGGTAACGATATTTCACTATGCCACGCGGATCAGTGGGTCGTTTTGGACCGAACCAGATCGTGTGATGGTGTGATCAGGCCGCCTTGCCGAGGCCGGCGGCGCTTGCATGCAATGCCATGAAATCGCGCGCGTGCGTGGCGAGTGTCGCGCTGTCATCCCATAAGTTGCGCCAGATCGCGAGGTCGACCGATAGGCCCTTCGATACTACGGCCGACGAGAAGCTTTCGAAGGTGATCGGGCCGCGATAGCCGATTGTCGCCAGGGCATGAAAGAACGTCGCGAAATCAAGATGCCCCGAGCCGAGAAAGCCACGATGATTTTCGCCGATATGGACATACCCAAGCTTGTCACCGCAGGCGATGACCGGCGAGAAAAAATCGGCCTCTTCGATATTCATGTGATAGATATCGAGATGTACCTTGAGATTGTCGGCGCCCACCTGCGCAATCACTTCAAGTGCTTGCTCCGTCGTATTGACCACGTTGCTTTCGTAGCGATTCACCACCTCCAATCCAAGCGTGATGCCGAGGCCCGCCGCCTTGTCCGCCACGCGCTTCAGCGATGACACGACGTTGCGCCGACCTTGCGCGCTGACAGGTCGAGTGTATTTGCCGAATGCGCTATACAAACCGCCGCAAAAATATTTCGAACCCAAGCTGTAGGCGATGTCGAGACTACTCTCGAGCAACGCCACCCCGCGCGCGACAACTTCGTGATCATCGCTGGACACATCGGCATCGAACGCGAGGCCGCGCGAGCATGCTACTTCGATGCATTCACGTTCCATCAAGGCTCGCGTTGCCGCAACGTCAAGAACCGACGTGTCGTGTAAAGAAAATTCGACGAGACCGTAGCCTGCCGCCTTGCTTCCCTTGACAATTTTCTCAACCGATGGGGCGGTCAAATCACCGGCCCACACCAATGCATGCACTCCCAAGGTATTCATTTTTGTCATTGCTCCTCCATGTTGTTGAATCGGGCCGGATCGGCACCCTCCACCAATGCGCGCACCGGGTTTTGTGCTTTTTGCGACAACTTTTGCTTTATTATTACGCAAAAGTCGGCGTCGCGTAGGAGATGACATTGGAGCAATGGAGCAGTGAGGGTCATGCGTTGGCGTCCCCAGACGGACCAGGGGCCGTTTTGGCATTGGTGCGCTCCGGGCGCGCCGTGACGCGCCAGGCACTTATCGCGCTTACGGGATTGTCACGTTCGACCATCGCACAACGTCTGGATGTGCTGCTGGCCGCTGGTTATCTGGCCACCGCGGCCCCGGTCGAGTCCAGCGGCGGCCGTCGCCCCGGTACATTTTGTCTGAATGCGAAATTGGGTGTGCTGTTGCTCGCGGCAACCAGCGCCAACGGTATGCACGTCGGCTTGGCCGATGCATCTGGGACTATTTTGCACAGTTATCACGAAGTGATCGACATCTCGGATGGACCAGAGAAGGTACTTGCCATCCTCTGTGCGAGCTTCGATCGGATATTGGCCCTTTTGGGCTACGGTATGGCCGATGTCCGTGGGATTGGGGTCGGGGTGCCGGGACCCGTGGCATTTCATGAGGGGCGTATCGTCCGGCCGCCGATCATGCCGGGATGGGACAATTATCGTATCCCTGACTATTTCGCCGCGCGCTATGATGCAGTGGTGACGGTGGATAACGATGCCAATTTGATGGCGCTTGGCGAGCATCGTTTGCATTTCCCGAAAGTCGATCATCTGCTGTACCTGACGGTGGGTTCCGGCGTGGGATCGGGGCTGATCATGTCCGGTGCATTGCAACGGGGTGCCTTGGGTGCGGCCGGAGACCTCGGACACTGGTTCATGCCGCCGACGGGCGGAACGGCGCCGCCGCGCCGATGTCGATGCGGCAATGTGGGGTGTCTGGAGGCTTATACATCCGGTTGGGCGATACTGCGAGATCTGCAGCAGGGGGGCATGTCAACGCTGCGCGACGTGCGCGATGTCAGGACCCTGGCTGATCGGGGAGATCCGGTTGTATTGGAGAAACTGGCCGTCGCCGGCGAACGACTCGGCGATGCGTTGACGCTGGCGGTCAGCTTGTTGAATCCGGACGTGATCGTTGTGGGTGGTGAAATCGTCCAGGAGCATTTCCTTGCGTCCCTGCGGCAAGCGGTTTATCGCCGGGCGCCGCCTTTGGCTACTCGTCAATTGCAGATTGTCACGAGTTCGCTTGGCGACACGGCGGCGTTGCATGGTGTTGCGCAAATGATGGTGGACACCCTGTTTGATCCGTCGGTCGTGGATCGACGAATTGGAGAGAGTGGGCAGCATGGCGCCGTGCGTCCGTAAGCGGTATGACCTTTTGCAATCCGTGTGAGGACCGCGATCTGACCGTTGCCCGTATTGGCGGTGCCCGTTGGCGTGCTGCAAGGGGGTATGTTCTGTATCATTTTTGAGATCGATTTCTTCCTCATTGCAAACATTTGGTTCATTAAAACGACTGTTTTGCATAATTACTCTTTTATTTCGGTAAAGTCAGGTTCGTATCGCGCCGTTAGGTTAGGAAGCGCGCCTGGTCATTTCGCCATGGCGCACTCCGACATCGTCGTTTTACACGAGCGCCAAGATGAAGATCGCTTATAAATTCGCACTAGGCTTTGGGCTTGTCCTTGTTCTGTTGACCGCGATTGCCGTGACGAGTCTCGTCGGTATTCATTCGCTGCAGAAAAAAGTATTGGAGATCACCGAGGTCAATAACAAGGAAAAGGAAGCCGCAGTGGATCTTCGCGCCGCGGTTATCGACATGGTGATCGCCATTCGCAATGTCGTGCTGTTCGAATCAGAGAACGAGAAGCAAATCGAGATAGAGCGCATCAACAGCCAGATCGCGAAGTATAGAGAGACGTATGCAAAGCTGAACCAGATGTTCCAACAGTACGGCGCCGCCCCGGACGAACTGGCGGTCGTCAACGCTCTGCGTAAAAACGAGGCGGACACGTTGCCCATATTTGAAAAGATCATTTCATTGGTGAATGGCGGAGACACCAACGGTGCGGTGTTTATCATCGGTCACGACCTTCGTCAGCAGCAACGCGCATGGGTAGCGAATCTCGCCAGCTTGGTGGATATCGAAAGCAAGCAAAATGGCGAGGTCTCGGCCGACGTGAATCGAGCCGCATCGAATTTGACGGTCGCCATCGCCGTTGCGGGATCGATCGCGGTGCTGCTTGGTATCGCTGCGTCGTTGCTCACCTCGCGTAGTCTATTAGGGCAATTGGGCGGAGAGCCAGCTGCTGCGGTGCGTTTGGCACGATCGATCGCCGAAGGGGATTTGTCACACAAGGTCGACGTTGTCGCGACGGACGAGGGCAGTTTAATGGCCTCGCTTGAACGCATGCGATCGCGGTTAAACGACATCGTCAGGGATATTCAACGGTCGGGCGAGACAATCAACGCCGCATCAAGCGAGATCGCACAAGGCTCGACCGATTTGGCGCAACGTACCGAAGAACAAGCCGCCTCGCTCGAAGAGACCGCCGCCAGCATGAATCAGATCGCGATGACGGCGCGGCAGAATGCGGAAAATGCAGAACATGGAAACAGCGTCGCCTCGGCTGTCTCGGAAACCGCGCGGGAAAATGGCCTAATGGTAGCCGAAGTGGTCGAGACGATGAACGGCATCAGCGCCAGCTCGCAAAAGATGGTCCAGATCATCGGCGTGATCGAAGGCATTGCATTCCAGACAAATATATTGGCGCTGAACGCCGCAGTGGAAGCGGCGCGTGCGGGCGAGCAAGGTCGCGGCTTTGCCGTGGTGGCTTCTGAAGTCAGGGCGCTCGCACAGCGCAGCGCTTCGGCATCGAAGGAGATCAAGGCATTGATCGATGAATCGGCAGATCGGGTATCTTACGGAGCCGAACGCGTCGGCCAAGCCGGTCAGACAATGGATGCCTTGTTGTCTTCGGTGGACAAGCTCGTGATCATCATGCGTGACGTCGCAACGGGATCGACGGAGCAAAGCGCAGGCGCGGAGCAGGTCAATGTCGCGCTGAACCAGATGGACTCGGTGACGCAGCAAAACGCCGCGCTCGTCGAGCAAACGTCAGCCGCCGCGCAGGCACTTGCTGAAAGCAGTCATGCCATGCGCGATGCGGTCTCGGTGTTCGTGCTTGATGCGAAGCCGCAAAGTCGTCGGCAAGCGGATGCAACGCGGGCGCGCGGGGCGGCACCTCGCGCCGTGCTTGCATGACCGGAAGGCCTTAGCCGGAGACTGCCCGACGATGCGTTCAGGAAAGTATCCCTGGCGCTATCGCTCCGAAGGCGTGCCGTCCTTATCGGATAGACGCCTCTCGTTGAGATCACGTATTTTTCATCGACATACGATAATTGCGTGATGGTTGAATAGGAAAATGCAATGCAAGGCATTTTTTAAATATATTTTTCGGATTCTTGAAAGCGGCGTAGATTTTGCTGAAGTGTTCACCACGCCTCAAGGAAGAATTCGCGATGACAGAAGAGGCCAGGTCAATCGACACCCTGGTGGTAGGCGCCGGCCAGGCTGGCGTTGCCGTCAGCGAGCATTTGACGCGGCACGGCGTGCCGCATCTGGTATTGGAACGGGCGCGAATTGCTGAGCGATGGCGCACCGGCCGCTGGGACTCCCTGGTTGCAAACGGCCCCGCCTGGCATGATCGTTTTCCGAATATGCGCATCCCGGGCGTCGACCCGGACGGTTTTGCATCGAAGGAGCAAATAGCGGACTACTTTGCCGCTTATGCCAGAAAGTTCGATGCGCCCATCCGCACTGGCGTGGAAGTGACGAAGGTGGTTCGCAACGTTCGTCGTCCAGGCTTTACGGTAGAGACGTCGGATGGCGTCATCATGGCGCAACGCGTCGTGGTGGCAACCGGACCGTTTCATCGCCCGGTGATCCCTGCGATCGCGCCATCGGATACCAGGTTCACGCAGATTCATTCGGCGGATTATCGTAATCCATCGCAGTTGCCCGCCGGCGCTGTTTTGGTCGTGGGCGCGGGATCTTCCGGGGCGCAGATTGCCGACGAGTTACAGCGGGCCGGACGACAGGTCTACTTATCGGTGGGACCGCATGATCGCCCGCCGCGTGCCTATCGCACACGCGACTTTTGTTGGTGGCTCGGCGTGCTGGGTGAATGGGATTCCGAGATGCGGGTGCCTGGCCGCGAACATGTAACGATCGCCGTCAGTGGTGCCCGGGGCGGCCATACCGTGGATTTCAGACGCCTCGCGCACCAAGGCATCATCCTTACGGGTGTGACAAAGTCGTTCGAGGACGGTCTTGTGCGATTTGAGGCCGATCTGGCGGACAACATACGCCGTGGTGACGAAAACTATCTGTCCATGCTGGCGCGGGCCGATGCCTACGCCGAGTGCAATGGTCTCGATCTGCCCCTGGAACCGGAGGCACGTGACATGCTCCCGGATCCAGATTGCATGACGCATCCGTTGGATACATTGCACCTCGTCAACGCTGGCGTGACCTCCATTATCTGGGCAACCGGCTATGCGACCGACTTCAAGTGGCTCCAAGTCAATGCCTTCGACGAAAACGGCAAACCGCGGCATCAGCGCGGCGTATCGACTGAAGCAGGCATTTATTTCGTGGGATTGCCCTGGCTTTCCAGGCGGGGATCGGCGTTTATCTGGGGAGCATGGCACGACGCCAGGCATATCGCCGATCACATCGTGACCCAGCGCAACTACCTCGCGTATTACGATACCAACGCTGTGTGTATGACAAAGTCCGGTCAGGCCTAGGACGGGCTTCCGATTGATACATCGTCTTCGCCTGAGGTCTGCGAAATCGATAATATTGATGTTTCCAGCGCGCGACGATGAACATTCCATTCGCATGTACAAGGTTATACGATGAGCCAACCTACCCATACCCGTATCCGAATGTTCAATACCAAGGATACCTATCCGAACCAGACCCTCGACAACGATTTGTGCCAGGCGGTACGCGCCGGCAATACCGTCTATGTACGCGGTCAGGTCGGTACGGATTTCGAGGGTCGCCTCGTAGGACTTGGTGATCCACGTGCGCAAGCCGAGCAGGCGATGAAAAACGTCAAGCAATTGCTTGAGGAAGCAGGCAGCGACATGATGCATATCGTCAAGACGGTGACGTATTTGACCGATGTGCGTTACCGGGAGCCGGTTTATCGCGAAGTGGGCGCGTGGTTAAAAGGGGTGTTCCCAATTTCCACGGGGCTTGTCGTGGTGGCGCTCGGGCAGCCGGAATGGTTGATGGAAATCGATGTGGTCGCGGTAATACCGGATGGCTGGACGCCGCCGCGGCTTTAAGGGGTAGCAATGACTTTTTCGATTGTCGGCCGATGCGCCGAAACGGGACAGCTTGGCATCGCCATCAGCTCATCGAGCATTGCGGTGGGAGCACGATGTCCCTGGGTCCGTTCGAACGTCGGTGCGGTAGCCACGCAGAACGTCACGCTACCCGCGCTCGGACCGCGGATTCTCGATCAATTGGAGCACGCACGCATGCTGCCGGCGGACGCGCTTGGGTTCGCGCTCGCATCATCTGAATGGCATGAATATCGGCAGGTGATGTGCATCGATGCGCAAGGTCGTACCGCTTCTTTTAGTGGTGCGGAGACGCTGGGCATCCATCAAGTACGCGAAGGCGTCCAATGTATCGCCGGGGGTAATATGCTGGCACGAACCGAAGTCATCGATGCCATGATCCCGGCGTTCGAGAATGCGAACGGCCTGTTGCCCGATCGCCTGCTCCGCGCACTGCACGCCGGGATGGAAAAGGGCGGCGAGGCGGGGCCGGTACATTCTGCGGCATTGACGGTTCAGGGAGCGTTATGTTGGCCCTTGGTCGACCTTCGCGTCGATTGGGCCGACGATGATCCCGTCGGCAGGTTGGCGAGTCTTTGGACCGTCTATAAGCCACAGATGCAGGATTACATGACACGGGCGTTGAACCCCACCGCAGCCCCCAGCTATGGCGTACCGGGCAACGAGTGATGGTGTCGACATAATGCACGGTCGGGTGTTCAGACAGCACCATGTTCCGTACCAGCGTTGCGTTGTAATCGTTACGAGTTGGCCCTCCGTCCGTCACGCCGATGGCAAAGACAGGTTCGTTCAGGCCTCCAACTGCAAGCGGCGGATATAGTGCTCGCTGAATGCAATAAAGTGGTTCACCACACGCCGCGTCCGCATCGTTCGTGATCGGGCAATGCCGAGGGTGGTTGCCGTGACGGTATCCTTGAAACGCTTGATGACAAAGTCTTCGCCGTCGACGGTCCGTGTAGATTTCAATGGGAAATTGAGGAGGCTGTAACCCAGGCCGTTTGCTACCATCCCTCTGACGACCTCTGGCTGTGCGGAGCGATACGCGGGCACTGGACGATTGCCCACCGCATCAAAAAGTGCCGCGAAATATTCCCTGCTGTGTGGCAAATCCAGCATGACATAGGGCTCTTCCAGCAAATCGGCGAGCGCGACCTGGCGTGCGCGTGCAAGCCGGTGGTTCTTCGGGAGTAAGGCGTACGGCGGTAGCGACAGGAGTGGCGTGAATTCAGTGTCTTCGGTGAGATCGAGACTATACGTGAGCGCGAGATCGAGCGAGCCATCTTGCAGGCCACGCAGCAGATCGTCCTGATGGCCCTCGATCGTGCGAAACGATATGCCGGCATGCTCGGCGGCGAAGTGGGCGATCAGTCCGGGCAACAGGGGCGGTGCGATGGAAGACAGGCAGCCCAAGGCAATAACGCCGGTCATGCCGCCGTCCATCTCCGTGGCGGTGGCCTGCAACTCCTCCGCGATCTTGAGGAGATTACGCGCGTGTCCAAGCAAATCGCGCCCGGCCTGCGTAAGTGAAAGGCCACTTGCATGGTGGCGGATAAATAATTGAACGCCAAACGAGGTTTCAAGATCCGCCAGTGCTGTCGAGATGGACGGTTGTGAGATGTGCAGCCGTCGCGCGGCGGCGGTGAAAGACAGCGTTTCGGCCGTGACCACGAAATAACGAAGTTGCCGCAGGGAATAACGTAGCGGCTGATTATCCATCGACGTGTCTCATGGCAGGCGTGTTCAGAGTTAACACCCGCATTGTGCATCGCCTTTCAATCCGCATAGGAGCGATCTTCCTTGTCGAGAACGCGTTTCATCTCGTCGAAGTGTGCTATGGAGAAGTCGCGGATGCCTTCCCAGTCGCGCGCGGTCTTCTCCGCAACCTCGGCGGACAGAACCTTTAACGGTTGTCCCGTCGCGTAGGCGACGCTCAGGATCTGACAGGCGCGTTCCAGCGTGTACATATCGTCGAATGCTTCGCCGATCGTCGGCGCCGTCACCAGCACGCCATGATTGCCCATCATCAGCCGTGAATGCGCACCCAGTGCCGCAAGCAGGCGCGCGCCTTCGTGCGCGGTGTCGGCCATGCCGCCAAAATCACTGTCAAGTGAGACGCGACGGAAATAACGCGCCGTGTTCTGCTCGATGGGCTTGATCTCGGGATCGGCCAGGCAGGCGATCGCTGTCGCATAAACTGGGTGCAGATGCATCGCCACGCGAATGTGCGGCGCGCGGCGATGGATTTGTCCGTGGATGGCCCATGCAGTCGGATCGATGTCTGTGCGACCAGCAAGATCCTCGCCATCGTCGGCGTCTAGCAGCAGGAGATCGCTCGCGCGGATACGCGAAAAGTGCATCCACTTCGGATTCATCAGGAATCGCCGACCGTCCGGGGAAACCGCCGCGCTGAAATGATTGGCCACGGCCTCGTGCATGCCGAGCTTGGCAAAACACCGAAAAGCGGCGGCAAGATCCACGCGAAGCTGATGTTCATCCATTGTCGCATTCTCAAAATAAATAATGGCTATACGAAGCAGGAGGCGAAGGGTCGCGCATCTTGACACAGCCAGGCGTAGGTCTACCATTGTCAGGCTGTCATCCTGGCACTGTAACAATTTTAATTAGAAGAAAAATATTGTTTTTGGATACACTGAATAGCTTTTTCCTATCAACATCGGCCGCGTTCTGGGTCGGGTCGAGCACGCCGTCGGATTTTTCGACCGCTGATCGTGCGATGACAAATTGCATTTCCGGCGCGGTTACGGTAGTTTTTGTCGATCCGGTGCGAAATCGGGTAAACGTTCTATTGAAGTCAGATTTACCTATTGCGGATTTGCAACGACCACCGATGAAAGCAGTGAAAAAGCCGCTGCCACTTCAGACACTTCTTTCGCGTGCGGGCGACATCCGATACGATTTTGACTGCGGTGTTGCAAGGGTGGCGCTGTAGCCGATTTTGAATGTTCAGTAGATTTTGCGGGTTGAGCGATCATGCAGAGTGCAATAATCCTTGATATGTTGAGATCCGCCGCCAGTACGGGCAAGGCGCCGAGCGGTAGCGATGCGCTTGCGCACCTTGTGCACTGGCTTGCGGCGCATGCGGAGCGACTGGCGGAAGAAGATGTTCAGAGTTTACTGACCGTCGGCCTGTCGCTGTACAACACAGAGCTTGAAAAAAGCTGGAATATTGATTTCGAGAGCGTCGTGTACGCATCCAGCTTATCGACACTGGCTAAAACGACAGCACAGGACAAGCCCGCTGCGGCAGGTGCCGGGGGCGCGGAAACGTCGGACCCGGATCAAGCCCGTGCTCGCGCCGAAGCCGCGATTGCCGCGCTGGTCGAAATGCGACGACCTGGTTCGCCCGGCGCGTTGAGTGCCGCCAAGCACGGACGGCGGTGGACCGATTCGCCCCAATGGGCGCTGACGTACCGCGGCTAAGTTGTGAATGGAACTAGCCGAACGGTTCTCATGAGAACCGTTCGGCTTTTTTTTAAAAAAGCAAAATACGGCACTGCTGTCTCGACAAGCTCGCTTGATCTTCCGGAGAGCGCACAACGGCTTTGAGTGTTCGGCCAATCTGACGTAAAGGGCCACGGATTCCCGGGCAATCGATATTATTATCGTCGATGTAAGATCAGTATTCCATATTTTAATATTCATTTCTTGAATGAAATGATTTTCAATGCTGCGCGTCATAACTAAAAATATTTACGTTGCGTGAACAAATTAACGGGGATGGTTTTTGAGCAATGTGAAATACGTCTATCTATTTGTCTCATATCGTCTTTGTCAGCGACTCGGGAGCATAAAATTTCCTGAAGAATGATGAGATTGGTCTTGGAGGCTGGCCGTCACAATCTGCGCTTTGTATTCCTAAAGTATTATTCTGCGGAATTATTCTATCTATCCAAACGCGAGATGCATCCTGATGCCGAATCGGACATTTCCGTTGCGTCTCATAATCAGTGCCGTTTGCATGGATAAGCGTTAATTTGACGGTGAATGTGGAAGACAGTGAAAAATAATGTCAATGCTGAGCAGCAAACGAAATTCGTTTCCCATTTCGGTATCTCGCTATATGGACGCGATTTGATGCATCGCGTCCATATACTGTTTTCACAGGCGGCTTGTGTGGCCGTGGGAGTCTCGGCGTTGTGCAATCCGATTCAAGTGTCGGCCCAGGGTGGCGTTGCCGAACATGCGGCGGCACAACGTTCAACATCCTCTTCTGCGTCGCCGGACGTGCCACCTATTCCGCAGTGGGTACAGAACAAAAGCGCAGACAGCGCCACGCCGACGATGCCTGTTTTACGCACGCCGCCGCCTGGTGGCAATAGCCTCGGCAGTAACGCTGCCGACCAGGACAGACAAGGTCAACAGATCGACCGCTACGAACAAGGCGATAGACCGGCGAGATGGTCATCGCACTTCGACGCACGCGACGCCGCGAATGAGACGCTTCCTTGGGATCAGCAGCAGTATTTGCATCCCTCACAAGCGCGCCAGCCGTGGGTGTCGTCAAGGCCAGGCGCGCCATCGAGCGCATTTCAGCGTTTTGTTCTGGACACCACGGGCACCTATCTTCCCGTGTTCGGCCATAGCCTGTTCGATACGTCGCGCATGTCCCGCTTTTCCGCGAACCAGAGCGCCCCGGCACCAGCCGACTATGTCATCGGACCCGACGATGAGGTGACGTTGCGCGTTTGGGGTTCAGTGGAGGGGGACTTGAATCTTACTGTCGATCGCAATGGCCAGATCACGATTCCAAAGGTAGGTGTGGTGACAGTGGCCGGCGTACGGGCTTCGCAGTTGGAGGCCGTATTGCGCCGGGCAATCGGGCGTAATTTCTCCGGTTTCGATGCGTCTGCATCGTTGCGCAAGCTGCGATCCATTCAAGTCTATGTCGTCGGGCAGGCAGCCCGCCCTGGGGCATACACGGTGTCGAGCATGTCGACGATCGTAAACGCCCTGTTCGAAAGCGGTGGGGTAGGGCCAAATGGATCGATGCGTCGAGTGGAGCTGCGTCGCCGGGGCGCCTTGGTCGGCATTGTGGATTTGTACAAATTCATCACACAAGGCAAATCGGACGGTGATCGAAGCTTGTTGCCCGGCGACGTGATTGTGATTCCGCCATCAGGTCCACGCGTGGCCTTGCTGGGCGCGCTCGACTCGCCTGCAATCTATGAGTTGAAAGACAAAAAGGAGACCTTGCGTGACGTGCTCGGGTACGCAGGGGGCACAAGTGCGCTGACGAGCACGGATAAAGTGACGATCGAGCGTGTCGACTCGGCCACGTTGATGACGCCGGCGCGTAGCGTTGAAAGCCATGCGCTGGATGCGGCGGGGCTCGCGACGATTATCAAGGATGGAGATGTGATCTCGTTGCAAAAAATCAATCCATCCTTCAAGAATGCCGTGACGCTACGCGGCAACGTGGCGGCATCACTGCGCTATCCGTATAGGGAGGGGATGCACTTGTCGGATCTGCTCCCGGAGCCGGCCGCGCTGCTCACACCGGATTATTTCAAAAGAAAAAATGTACTCGTGCAGATAGACAAGCCCGATAGGCGTCGGTCGATATCGATCGCGGACCAGACGCGTCATGTCCAGGCGTTGATCGATGAGCCGAACTGGCGCTATGCGGTGATCGAGCGGATGGATGTGCTCAAGTTGACGACGCGGCTTCTGCCGTTCAATCTGGGGGCCGTGGTCAATAAGACGGATCCCACCCAGGATCTGGCGTTGGAGCCCGGCGATATCGTGACGATCTTCGGTAGCAAGGACATGCGTCTGCCGCGGGAGGATCATACCCGGCTGGTAAGGGTGGATGGCGAAGTCCGTGCCGCTGGCGTGTATGAGTTGTTACCAGGCGAGAGCATGCAAGCGTTGTTGGTACGTGCGGGGGGGGTGACGTCGGCAGCGTATTTATATGGTGCGGAATTTACTCGGGAGCAGACGCGCAAGCAGCAGGAGGCAAACCTGCTGGAAGCGCTCAATCGAATGGAGCAACAATCAAGCACGCGTATGGCAAGCTTGATGGCCAATACAAACCAATCCGGAAACAATGAGGCACTGATCTCGCAATTCGCAAAGCAACAGCAGGTGCAAATTGCGCGGCTCAGAAATCTTAAACCTAGCGGCCGCGTGTCTTTGGAGTTACGTATGGATGCGCAGACGATTGAAGATTTGCCAGACCTCCCCCTCGATAATGGCGATACGCTTTATATACCGCCGTTACCTGCGTTTGTTACGGTAGTGGGAGCAGTAAATAACGAGAACGCGATCATCTGGCGGGAAGGGCGCACGGTTGACGAGGTTCTGAAAGTGGCAGGCGTGCAGAAGGACATTGCCGATACCAGTCGGAGCTTTGTTCTGCGCGCCGATGGCAGTGTGTTTTCGCGTGACTCAACGAGTTGGCACAATTCATTTGAATCCGTCAAGCTGATGCCGGGAGATACGGTCGTCGTTCCGGAAAAGATCGACCCGCGCACGACAATGACGAAGTTCATGGCCGGCCTGAAAGACTGGTCGCAAGTGATCTCGCAACTTGGATTGGGCGTGGCCGCCATCAGAGTACTGAATCGCTAGCCCATAGGGATGGCGTCACCGATCTAGGTAACACCTCTCGATGTCATATCGTTACCTTCGAGGGGGAAGCGCCACGCAACGCTTCTTCAGCGGGCGACGAGACTACCACTGGAGTCGTAATTTTGCCATTTGCCCGCAAAATACAGAGAATGCTTGTCGTGGGTCAGCCACATAGGGTCTTTCCATGCTTCGGCAATATCGCCATTTTTATCACTTATCCCCATAAAATGCGCAATATCGACAACATGACGGAAGAGGCCTTCCATGACGCTACCCGATCCCGCCGGCGACGATCCGTTCGTTACGACGCGCGAGGCTGCAGAACTGCTCGGCGTATCGTTGAAAACCGCGCAGGTATGGTTTGAACAAGGCGGCATCCCCTCCTGGAAAACACCAGGCGGGCATAGACGGGCACGGCGCAGTGCGGTGATGGCAATGCGTAAGCGGGACGCGAAGCGATCAGATCCGCGTTTGCATCAAGCCATCCTTGTGCATCGCGCCAGCGACGTGATGCAAGCCCGCGTCGAGCAACTGCGCCTGTCGCCCTTTCCCGTTCACCTTTGTACCGGCGATCTGCTCGACCTGCTTATCCAGGTAGGCACGGTTGCGCCGGAAGTGTTGATCATCGACTTGAATGATGTCGACTGGCAGAAATTCGAGATGCTGCGCCGTATCACATCGTCGTCACGCCTTTCCCACGTCAAAGTTATCGCGCTGAGTGCATTGAGCGAGCGGGACCTGCGAAGCGAGGTAGGGAAAGTGGATCGGGTGACATTGGTACCCCCCGACGTGGATGCCACACCCTTCCTGGCCGCCGTGCACGAGTGCCTGGGATGGTCACTCGGGGGAGAGGAGGGTGGTAAGACACCGTCCATGGCCGATGTTGCACCTGGCACGCCGATGCTTGGATTTGTAACGCTGCCCAACGAGCCAAGCCGATTGCTGGCGGTGAAACGCAGCGGCTTGGCCGGCGCCGCGCCAGAAACCACATTCGACGATCTGACAAGGCTGGCGAGCCAGACCCTCCGAACCCCTATTTGCCTGCTCAGCATCCTGACGTCGGACCAGCAATGGTTCAAGTCACATTGGGGGCTGGATGTATCACAAACGCCGCGCGCATGGTCCTTCTGCAACCATACGATTCAAGCGGATGAGATTTTCGTGGTCCAGGATGCCACGCTCGACGAACGGTTCAAGCAAAATCCATTGGTCATCGGATATCCCAATATTCGTTTTTATGCAGGTTTTCCCATCCGGGACGTCGACGGCTTTCCACTCGGAGCGCTCTGTGTCATCGATCGTCGGCCTCGGACGCTGGGAGCTGCGCAAGTGGAAGCGCTGCACACCATCGCCGCCGCGGTTGCCGATAAGATCAATCTGCGGCTGAGAGAGCGTCAGCTTCGAGCGGTTCCCAGTGGTACCATTGGCGATTGAGGGCATGACGTGTCGGGAAGGGCGTCAGCGAGCGGATTGTCCACGTTATCGACGGAAGCGTCGGCAGTGTTCAAGGTAGCCCGCTTCGTGACTACCGACAAGTTCGACGACACTTTGCCAGAGCCACAGTGGCGCGGCGATCGACTTGTTTTTTGAGCGGCCTAGTTCACTTAGCCAAGTTCGGCGCGTTGTCGCATCCATTTGCCTTGAATGCGCATGCCCCACGACCAAGGCAAGATAGCGGGCGACCTTCATTGCTTCATCCTCGCTGATTTGCTCGATTTCCAGTTTTAAATCCTGTGGCAGCAACTCCCGCAGGATCACGGAATGCCCCTGCAGCTCAGCGGCTCGCATTCGTTCACCAAGATAAGGCGATAAATGACGGGCGCCTTCGACAACGCGCCGCGCGTTGTCCGTCGGCATCGGCGCGCCCGCGTAGCGCGGTGCGGCCGCTTTAACGCCTTCCTTGATGTCGATGAGGCAAAGATCGTCTCCTTCTATGGCGCCTCCATCCACGTCGAGCAATACCGCATAACGAAGACGGCCGAGGGAACTGCATCCTTTCACCCAGTATGCCGCATCGAGTACCGTCGTCCTGCCGTTGTCGGCCCGGCCCCGCAGGCTGGTCGCTAATTGCGAGACGGTGCGTTTCTCGAAAAGACGAGCGATAGCGGTGTGCTCGGTTTTACTGACCGGCCAAAATCGTTTACCTAGTGGAATTGTCGGGGCGATATCGTCGAGACGTTCAAGCGCGAGACTTTTCCAGGAGCGCCTGACCGCCTCTCGCATGACCAAGCGCACCATTTCCGGCCGCTTCTCCAATCCCTCATGCGCGCCTTTTGCGTCGAATGCGGTGACATAGCCGTCGAATAGCGCTTCGATCATGCTCACGGTCGTGATACCCGGCAGATCGGAGCTACGTGCCGCCGTTGCAAGCGACAGACCCAGCCGGATCAGATCGTGCGCCGGATTGCCTATCACCGTTTGATCCAGGTCGCGTATCTGGATCTCGATACGCCCTTGTGTATCTGCAACAGGTCCGAGATTGCCGGTGTGGCAGTCGCCGCAAATCCAGATGGCCGGACCTTGAGGCAGGCGCCGGATATCCGCCTCATTCAGCCAGTCGTAGAACTTGCTGGTACTGCCGCGTACATAAGCATGGGTGGAGCGGGCCATCTTGGCATTGCGTTTTTGGGCGAGGATGGTCTGCCGGGCTGCGTGGTTGCGTATGCCCGGCTTTGTTTGTTTCGGCATTGATAGGTTCCTTGTAATCCTCGTATCGTCCCACCTTCCGTTGCACTGCTCCGCCTGCAACACCACGCGCGGCATTGTGTAGTGGATCAACCAATTGCGATTGTTGCTTCAATCGTCTGTGCGTTAGGTTGTGCAATTAGTGTGCCATCGCTGGTAAATGCGCGTTATCCGCCGTGCGCACGCGGGTCTCAAAAAGCAATCCGCCGCCTTCGTCTGCTCGCGCGGCGGATGGCCGATGATGGTTTTTCATTTATTTAGTCGGACCTGAACAATTCGTTTCCTGACGGAATTCGACTGGCGATGCTCAAGCCGATAGTGTTGTGACGTGCTCCGGCCCCCACCCCATCGCCAACAGCAAGGCGCAAAAAAACCGCAGCTT